>Ga0114920_10001023_pt1 | contig 12686 bp, 11 predicted proteins | sample ChitaG_FD_88683 | JGI IMG/M metagenome (GOLD analysis project Ga0114920, IMG submission 88683) | Deep subsurface microbial communities from South Pacific Ocean to uncover new lineages of life (NeLLi) - Chile_00310 metaG | ecosystem: Environmental > Aquatic > Marine > Oceanic > Sediment ... | reverse complement strand
TGACCGATGAGAAGGTCCGAGAAGATTTAAAGAATGGATCCCTCAGATATATCTCGCCCCAGATACTAATCAACTGGATGAACCCGGAGGATAATGAGGACTACGATCTAATCAGGTCGGCAGGACTCACTAATTATCCGTTTATCAAGGGAATGGCCGCAGCCATTGTGAATTTCTCAGAGATAGAAGGAGGTGACAAAACAATGTCAACCGAAAAAGAACTCAAGGAATTAGAGGAAACTCTTAAAACCAAAAAAGTAGAGTTAGAAGACAAGGAAAAGAAGCTAAATACCCGGGAAGAGGATATTACCACCAAGGAAACGGATGTTGAAACGAAGGAAAACGATATCAAGGAACGCCAATTGGCTATAGACAATGCGGTGAAGGAAATCGAAACTCAAAACTCTTTCCATGGTCTGCCCAAAGCCGTGGCACTGGAACTTGCAAAGAAGGCTAATGCCGGGGAGAAAGAAGCCTCTGCTCTTCTTATAAAGTTCGCCACTGGCGGTGTATATGGATACACCAAGACCGAGCTTATGGATGAGCTGAAGGAACTGGGAATAGAAGTGGAGGATCTGCCTCAATTCGAGTCTGCCAAAGAGGATACCAAATTGGAAGCTCGTGTTGCAGAGCTAGAGAAAGATAGCAAGGATAAAGGCACTGCCCTCAAGGCCGCACTGGATCAGCTTCAATCGGTCAACGGGGAATTGGAAAACGAGAAAGTCGAGGCCAAACTCAATGAACTCGGAGTTACTCCGGCCAAGCGGGATCTACTGAAGGGCATCTTGCTCTCTAGAAAGGGTGGCAAGATCAAGCTCACCGAGAAGGAAGGGAAAAAGGACGTTAAGAAAGAACTCTCTGTTGCAGAAGCTGTTGTTAAACTCATCAGTGGCGACGAACCCTTCAGGGTAGAACCAGGCCAGGAATCAATCCTAACTCCAAGATCAGGCTCTTCAATTAAGATGAGAGAAGGGGTTGATAAGGTTCTCGGTATTTCCCAGGAAGATTGGGACAAGTTACCCGAGGATCAGCGAAACTCAATCCTCAAGCAAATTGGAGGAGGAGAATAAACTAGATTTTTCTAACTATCAATCGCTAAAGGAAGTGAGGTGAATAACAATGGAATTCAAACTGAATGAGAGTTTCTTCAAAGAGCATTTTTCTGATTTAAGCTTGGGCGTAAAGCCTCCTGATCAGTGCACTGACGAAGAGATTCTGGCGGGGGCCATCCCCAAACTCTGGATTAAGGAACTAGAACGAGAGTTCCAAGAAGCCTTGTATTGGGGGAAGTTTACTGGTAAAACCGGCTTGGTAGGAGTGGTGAGAAAGGACGAACTCATCAGACAGCCAGGGGATACCATTTACATCAACAAAATTGGCCAATTATCAAACGCAGGTGATCTCGGTAGTGGCCATACCCTCGAGGGGAATGAGGAACAACTCGATTTAGGTCGAGTTTGCTTCATACCTGAGAGAAAAGGTAATGCCGTATGCTGGGACAAAATTTCCGGCAGGAGAGTCACCTTCAATATGCGCCAGGAAGTCAGGGATCTATTGGCTCAATGGACAGCCACCAAAGTCGATAGCATGATCATGGCGGCAGCAGCTCAAACTCCCAACCGACTTTACGGAGGAGCGGCTACAAGCAAGGACGGCCTTTCAGCTACGGATACTATGACCGCCCACGACATCAAGCGTGGAATGGCATGGTTGGGACATAACAAAGCTAAGAAGGTATTGGGGGCCAAGGGCGCTTACATCTGTCTTGTCGATTGGTTCCAATACTTTGATCTTCTGAACGATCCCGATTGGGTGCAGGCTGCTCGGTATGATCAGTCTAAAAGGATCTGGGATGGCTATGTGGGTACTTACATGAACGTGGATGTCTTAGCCACCGGACAGGTCAGAAGCCAGCAGAACAACGCTTCACCGCCTGTAACTGTCTACTCGGCAATTATGTTTGGGGCAAGAGCCTTGGGAATTGCCTGGGGTCAGCCTTGGACTTGGCTGGAAAAGGTCTCGTCCTACGGTGAACAACCGGGCATCGGAACCGATGCTTGGATCAAAGCTGGGATTCTCAATGCGGAGTATATCTACCGGATAGACACTGCAGCCACTAGACCTTAGAAAAAACTAGGCGGGGGTGCTTAGTGCGCCTCCGCCATGAGGTATTGATATGATTGCAATAACCCGAACAAAAGGTTGGATGAAAAAACTGGGAGGCTGGCACTCGGATGTCTGGAATTACTTAGCTAATATCCAAGAACTTATTAGTGGAGTAGCAACCCGTCTCGTTATTTACACGATAAAAATGGTCGAGGCCGATAAGGAGTATAGCCAAAAATTACCTGAGCATACGAAGGGGCTAACAATACAGATAAGCGATGCCACGGCTTTCAGATTGGCCACCGAGCCAGGGAGAGTGGCAGAAGCGAAGCGTCCTTACTGGACTGTTGCTACGAATACATCGTTTGATGAAGACGATCTGGATTTAACGGATACTACGCTCTATTTCGCATCGTCCACAGCCGACAAGACCGTAGAAATCTTTGTTAAGGTATAGGAGAACATTATGCCAGTGAGAGCACGCGGATGCGACCTTTCTGTTGCCAATCCAGGCAATAAGCACAATACTCTTATCAAGCATATAATCGGCAATAAGACTGATGGATTTGAGGGAAATACCCTATATTCACTGGGCAAGGAAATGGAGCTTGAGATTCATCATGAGACTTTCGTTTTTCCCACTGTGAGCAATGTTGATGTTGTTTTCACGGCTGGTCTTATAAATGCATATGGGGCATGGGCAGAGATTGTCGACGGGGGAGCAGTGACGCTTTCAAGTCAATTAACTGAGGATGCTCATTTCTCTGCTATAATAATTGAGGAAGCAAGCATCGTAGATCAGGTTTATATAATAGAGGTTAGTTATGGGACTGCTCGTACTAATGTAGCTCGTATTCGATTTATCTCAGGGGAGAGAGTTTTTCTTCCTCCAATACAGATGATGAAAATAAGAGCGACTATAATTCCTACTGGCCAAACTGTTAATTACCGTATGATGGCTGAGACTGGTGGTGCCACAGCCAATATTTCATTCCGTTATCATTTCCATTAAGGAGGCTTGCCATTCCTATCTTCACCTATGACGGCAGTATAATGCGGGTGAGAACCCGATGTGGTATTTTCATTAGAGGTCAGCCCCAGAGGGTCACCGAAGAGGGTGCACGTTTCCTCAGAATCAATGAGGCATTCACACAGCTAATAGGGGTCAAATATATCGGAAAGAAGGGATCCTATTCTCTCCGATGCGATCATGGCAGGATCGTTGCTATACCCCGGAATGAAGTGCGGTTAGTCCCAACATCATTAATTTATAAACTCTCCCGACTTCCTGATTTTGAGTTTGTGGCCGAAGATAAACTAATTGCCCATGTAGCTCCAGTTCAATCAAGAGGCCCTTTGGCTGCCATGCCCATCAGGTCGTTTGGCGTAGCCCCCCTGATAGACATTAGATCTCTCGGACTCCGAGGTGATGGTTCTCATGGATCTTTAACTTCCGCACCGCCTTCCAGATACCGATTGGGTGTTTTCACCGCCCGACCACAAGGATACATTTCCGGCGGGTATTTCCATGTGTGGATGACAGCCAATGTATTATGCAAATATTTCGATGTGACTGTGGTTGCCCCGGCTATTCCCCAAGAATATGTTGATGTTTATAAAGACCCAAGATTGGAAGTTATCGCCGACACCGATTATCTCTTCGACATGGGCTACTCTCCCTTTGATATGATAATGTCTCTCCATGGCCGATGCGGCGAGTATGCCACCAAGTACGCCACCAAGTACAATATTCCCGTTTATCTGCACTGCTTTGAGCCTGGGAATCTGGTGAAAGCGAAACTCGCTTGGGGCCATTTCGACGAGAAGCACTGGGGCTTCAGGAGGGAGATGTTCCAGCGGGTTGATTATACTATCTGCTCCAACAAACTGACCCGGGAATGGACCAGGAAATGGTTGGATGTCGATCCCCGCAAAGTCGTGGACTGTGTGCCGCCGCTAAACTTCCAAGTTGCCGATAAAGTACACGCCAAAGAAAAACACGAGGTCGTATTCATAAGCAGGCTTCTCCCCTATAAACGGCCAATGGATGTACTGGAAGTAGTTAAAAGGATTGACCCTACTCTCACGATGAATTTTATTGGCGCGGGGGAGAGTATGGCAAAAAGGATTCATACAAAAGCCCAAGAACTCAATTTAAAAACCAATTTTTATGATGGTATAACAGAAAAAGAAAAGTTCAAAATCATAAAACAGTCCAAGTTTATGATCCTCCCAACCTCATTCGAAGGCTATGGCTTGCCCCCAGCGGAGGCTCTCTATTGCAAGAAACCCTGCGTCTCTTATGACATCCCGGTGTTGGTGGAGAATTACAAGGATATGCTGGAGTTCGCCCATGAGCGGGATATCGAGGACTTAGCGGCGAAGGCGAAACGACTTCTAGATGATCCCGAGTACCGCAAGCAGCGAGGCATTCAGGGACATGCTTTTATCAAAGAGCGTCTATCGCATGAAGCCTGCGAATTATCATACATTCCAATTATGCCACCCGTCAGGATTAGTTTCCTTATTATCGTGTTCGAGGGGGCTGATTATTTGAAGCAATGCTTAGAACAGATTTATCCCCATGCTTGGGAGATCCTGATCGCCGAGGGCGCGGTGAATCTCATGTCTGCCCGCAAGGGATATTGGCGAAGCGCCGATGAGACTGTCAATATTATCAAGAGATTTCCCGATCCTGATCATAAAATCAAACTTACCCAGATTAATGACCGTGCTTGGATTGATAAGGCCGAGATGAAGTCAGTACTACTGAAAAAATCAACCGGCCACATTCTCTGGCAGATAGATGCTGATGAGTTCTACCGGCATGAGGACATTGAGAAGATCATCCAGGAGTTCATCGACGATGCGGGTCTGGATTTGATCGAGGTATATTATTATTCGTTCTGGAAGGATTTCAAGCACTACCGGGTTGACGGAAAGTGGGGCCAGGGCAAGTTTACCCGTATCTGGAGAAAGAGGGGCCAGTTGAGTTGGACTTACCACGACTGCCCGCATCGGGAAGGCAAGCCCTATCGGGGAGGCCATTTCAAGGGCAAGCAGATGGGGCGGATACTATATCATTATGGCTACGTTCGCTCTAAGGCATTAGTCTTGGACAAGATTGAGTTCATGGCTGCAAGGGATGGAGACAGGGCTAAAATTTACATAGAGGAATTCAATCAATGGCTGAGCGATGATGGCGGTGACATCAGGACTTTTGACAAAAAACACCCAGAGGCAATTGAGAGGTTGATAAATGGCAAATCTGCTCGCATTAACAACCGCCGGAAGGTTGCACTTCCTGCGTGATGCCATTGCCACTTTGAAGGATTCCATTGACGTATTGGTGGTTGATGATGGTACGCCTGAGGAAGTTGGCATTGAGGCATTCTGCAAGGAGCATAAATTACACTTTATAACCAAGAATAAGCCGCGGGGTCTAACCCATTCATGGAATATAGTTTACCAATTTTTCAAAGATAAAGGCTATGATGCGTGCATTCTCAGCAACGATGATGTCCGGTTCCCCAAGGGATTCAGCAAGGGGCTTTTGAAGGGCACAAAAAAGTTCAATGTGGTCTGCCCCATTTCCAATGCGCCGACTGGAAACCGCAAGGCGTTTTCTGACCAATGGCTTTTCCGCTACACAGATATGAAGGCTTCCAGAAAACGCCAGAGCAGAGATGCAATCCAGCAATTACTGATGAAGAAATTCGGCAAGCATCCCTACAAGTCCGTTAAAAGGTTTAATGGTTTCTGCTTTGCCTTCGGAAGAAGCATCCACCGATTTGCCGTCTCAGAGAGCGACCTTTTCGATGGGCAGTTGAATATGAGGCAGGAGATCCTCTTGCGCCGCCGGATCGGTCAAAGAGGTGGATCTATGGGATTATGCTTGACATCCTATATCTTCCATTGGAAACGGGGCACATTCAAGGAACTTGGCTTCAAGAACGTCAATCGTTTATGGACATCCCCAGCGTAGAAAGAGGAGATCAAAGTGATATAGGTCAACTACCCCTCCCTGACGGAAGGGGCTTGTAGTTACTCTCAGCCTCAATTGTTCTTTCAAACCTTTGGCTTCATCGAGCACTACTTAGGGGCTGGTTGACTTGTTGATCAGCCCAACCCAGTCAGATATACCGACTGGTAAAGTTGGCTATAAACCGTTGCTCTTCCTCGAAACGAGAAGAGTGTCTTTGCCGACCTAGAGAATTTTACGCTCAACAGGGTTGTTCGTGAGCAACCTCATATTCTCAAAGAACGATGTCAGCATAGCAGAAGAAAATATTTTGTCAAAAGGAGTAAGGCTCTCCTTCCCGCCTTCACGGACGGGGTCTCCGAGCCGAAAGGATGATGAAAATAGTATTTACGACTAACAATCGCAAACATCCCTTTGGTGGAGAGATAGACAATCAAGCCTTGGGAGGCTCGTTTATAGCTATGATTTGCTTTGCTCGCTCTCTGGCAAATTACGGACATGAAGTTTACTCTTTCCAATATTGCACACAAGAGGAAGAAGTCAAAAAAGTCAAATTCATACATCGCTCTCACTTGGAAGAGTTTCTAAGGCAAAACGAAGTTGATGTCTTAATTGGGGGAAGAGAAATTCCCATCGATCGGCATTTTTTCAAAATTAAGGTAATGATTTATCATGGCCAACAAACAGAGGGAGCAATTCGAGTGCGAAATTTAGTCAAAGCAATCAACGATAAGCAAATCGATCATGTATTCGTTGTCTCCAACTGGCATTATCAACAATGGGTGGGAAGAATTCCCCAGAGTAAATTGCATATTGTCCCTAATGGATTCAATCTTTTTCCCAGTAAGAAAAAACATAGACCTTTGACTCTTCTTTGGGCAAGCAATCCTGGCAGAGGCTTAGCTTTTCTGGTCAAAGAAATCTTTCCCAGAATTCAAAGAATAGAAAAGAATATAAAACTCTGGGTTGCTGGTAGTTATTCTATGTACAGCTTTAACTCGCAGGAAGCTAAAAGAAAAGATAAAGGAGCTTACGGATGCTTATTCAGAAATGATGTCTATGGAAGTAAGTTAAAAAAGGGGATAAAATATTTTGGTCCACTCACACAAATCCAACTAGCCGATTTTTTTTCTCAAGGCACATTGTTAGTATATCCACTCAGAAATAATAGCGAGACTGGCTCAATAGTAACAGTACAATCCCTTGGTTATGGAACTCCAGCCGTAGTAGCTGACCGATGTGTTCTTCCCGAACTTGTTGGAAAAAATGAAAGAGGCATCGTTCTTGAATTTGAACAGGGCAAAGACTACAATCCGGATACCTGGGCAATTAATATTCTGGGCCTCCTTCGAGACAAAGAAAGAATTATTGAAATGCGAAACAATTGCTATTCTTGGCGTAAAAACTATCTATGGAAGACAATCGGGGAGAGGATAAACTTACTCTTGAAAGAATTGATAAAATGAAGAAATATTCAATAGTAGTATTTGTGAAAGATAGAGGACCAAGAGAGAGAATACAGGTTTTTTTGAAATCCTGGGGAGAAAGATTCCCAGATTCAGAAATTTTGGTCATCGATTCCAGTTGCAGCCATATTTATAGAAAAATGATTGCGCAAACTTGCAAAAAATTTAAAGCTAAATATATCTATCTCAAACAACCCGATTTCAGATGGAGCAAGACGGCTGCCCATAATCTGGGAATAAGAGAAGCAAATGGCAAATATATCATAACTACTGATATCGATGCTTATCCTTCTCTCGGGATTAAAGATGCAATGGAGGGCGTGGTAAAAAGGAATAAAAATAGAAGTCTATTTTATAGCAGACAAAAATTTGTCAGGGAAATTGGATTCAAACCATATTTTGAAAATGATCTAGAAACAATTAAAAAAGCTATAAATTCAGAACAAACAAGCAATAGGACGGGGGCAAAAGGTGGATTGCAGTTAGCTTCGTCCAGTTGGTTCAAAAAGCACCCGTACAAGCATAGAATTGGCTGGGGGGGGATGGATAGGGAATTGATACAACGCTATTCAGGTCTGAGTCTCAATATACATAGCCATGATAAGATCTGGATATACCATATAGCTCATCCCAAATATAAAAAAATGGACAGGACGAAATTCCTCAAAGTGCGAAGGAGGGAAGAAGATTCACTCAAAAATAAACGATAATCTGCTCGTGCTAACAACCGGGGGTCTCACGCAGTATGTATATGATGCGGTGAAAACTCTCAGGGATTCTATGGATATTCTGGTGGTCGATGATGGAACGCCAGCGAAAGAAAAACTCGCTAAGTTCTGCGAGGAGAAAGGAATCCATTTCATCACTAAAGATAAGCCGAAGGGTCTTACGCACTCATGGAACCTCGCCTATCAGTTTTTTGTGAAAGAGGGATATGACGGGTGCATCTTATCGAATGACGATGTCAGGTTCCAAAAAGGATTCAGCCGGGACCTCCTCAAGGGGGTCAAGAAATTCGATATAGTCTGTCCCGTCTCCAATAAGCCGGCACCTGCGTCTATATGGTGGAAAAAACAATGGTTATCTCGTTACTGCAAAATCTCGCCAACACGAAAGAAAGCGAACAGGGAAAGCATCCAGCATTTCTTGGAGAAGAAATTCAGGAAATCGCCATACGAGAAAGCCGGGGAGTTCAATGGATTCTGCTTTGCATTCGGGAAAAGAATCAAGCGGTTTCGTTCCTCGGAGACCTGCCTCTTCAACAAAAAGACGATCAATCTTAGGAATGAAGTGCTTTTGACGAAACAAATCAGGAAAAAAGGCGGGGAGATCGTCGTGTGCAAGACTGCGTATGTCTATCACTATAAGGGAGTCACTTTCCGGGAACTGGGATTGAAGAATAAGAATCAGCTTTGGTTATCCTCTAAGAATAAAAAGTTACTGAAAAATGTACCTTAGGACTTAGGCAAATGACAGTCGGAGCTGTTCTGCCACATTTGCGCTGTTTTGGGGGCATCAGACGTTTTTTAGAAATCGGTAATTGTATGGTGGATCGAGGAATTGGCTATACCATATTTGCCCGCAAACCCGGGAGATGTAAATGGTTCAAGTTCAATGGTCAGATTCGAGATTGCTCTAAAATCAAAGCAGATATCATTATCTTCTCGTACCCGCCAAACTTCAAACTTATGTCTCGTGCAATGGGACGAATCTTTGTTTATGTAGTTGCGGGGGGTAAATACATTGAAGAGTATAAAGCCGTTTATGGAAAATATCCATTCATAATCAATAACCGGGTATTCAAAAAGTATTTTCCCAAATCTCACTTGGTAGAAGGAGGCGTTAATGTCTATCGATTCAGACCACCGGAGAAGCCAAAGCCTCCATCTCAAAAAGTGCGAGTTCTCTACTATGATGCAAGGGCAGTTCATAAGGGTTCGGATTTTATCCGCCATCAATTAAGTGGAATTAAGGGAATCGAACTTGTTCCCTTGAGGGGTCTGAGCGATGAAAAATTACCAGGGACATATCGCAGTTGCGACTTTTTCGTCTCCTGGGAATCAAGGGAGGGCTGGCCCAACACTGCTGTAGAAGCACTTGCATCAGGTTTGACAGTTGTCAGCAGAGGCTTCAATTGCGAGCCGTTCATCGACAAAATCATCAAGGTGCAAGATGCCAAGCATCTCAGACGGTTTTTTCAAAGAGCAGACATAAGAACCAAACGGAAACCTGGAAATATGGATGAGTTCAGTTGGGAATTGGTAGTTGACAAGCTGATGAAAATTTTCAAGGGGTGATAAATGCCCAGCGTGTTATTCGTTCCATTTGGTAGCAAGAAGCACGCATCAAGCCGATTGATTTGCTATGAAAATGCGAAATATCTCAAGAAGCGGGGCTGGAAAGTCTCGGTAGATAAGGGCGATCCTCGCAAGTTTAATGTTGTAGTGTTCCAGAAAAGATACGGGAGCCAAGACGTAGCAATGGCGAGATGCTGCCGAAAAACAGTTTTCCAGTTGAGTGAGGCATATTATTTGAAGCCTGGACGAAAGAACGGGGTATTAAAAATGGCTAAGACCGTGAATGCCATGACTGTGGGCTCATCGCCAATCCAACATTGGTTCAAGCACCATAAGATAAAAAGCACTATTATCCCGACAGGCTTAGACTTCGCCGCGCTTCAGAAAGGCAAAAAGCGAGATATACTGACTATATGCTGGATTGGCTCAACTGAGAATGAAAAATATCTCCGAATACTTGTTAAACCATTAAATACATTATGGCAAAAATATGATTTTGAGTTGCGAGTTATCGGTGGCCGCAGACCCGGTCTTCCCTTCAAAGGCAAACGCCATTTCGTAAAGTGGGAGATGGGTAAAGCCGAGAAATGGGTGTCGGAATGTCATATCGGAGTGGCTCCTCTCGCCCGTCGGCCTTATGAATTTGCCAAGCCTCCCAGCAAGCCGATTCTCTATATGGCACAGGGATTAGCAGTAGTCGCGACGGATACGCCACCATATCATGATCTTATAGAAAATGGAGTCAATGGATTCTTGGTATATAAGAATGATCAAAAAAAATGGACTCGATATCTGGAAATTCTGTTGACCGATAAAGAGAAACGTAATTCCTTCGTATCCAAGGGCAGGATAGATTGCAAGAAATATGATGCACCAGTTATTGCGAAGCGATGGGATGCATTCTTGAAGAGTTTACGATAGATAATGAGACCTTGCAAAAGAATTGTTAAAAGTTCAAAAATGACCGAAACAGAATTAGACTTTCTGGAATTCATGTCTGAACAAACGCATTGTATGCAAAAAAAGGCGAAGTTAGATTATCTCAAAACTAGGAAACAATTTCATATTCCCTCATCGAAATATGTAACATTCATTAGAAACCAAGCTCGTTCTTACAAATATAATCCTCGAACGGCAGAAGGATTGATTGATCTCTATAAGTTTTCCGAATTATGGTGTCTTTATGTCTATCTTTCTTATTCCTATCGACCGAATACAATGCAAGAGTTTTCAAGAATCGCAAAAAACATCATTGAGAATTCGGTTCAGCCGATAATCATTGATTATGGCTGTGGCCTTGGATATATTTCTTTTGAAATCGGCCGCTTGGGACATTATTCAGAAATTTTCTTGGTTGATGTGGATAATTTGGTTCTGAAATTTGCCAACTTTCGTTTTGTTAAACATAGCATTAAGGTAAATCTTATTCGAATTGATAAGAAGCGAGTGTATCCCTTGCTTCCGGAACATGATGTTTGTATTCTTTTTGAGGTTTTGGAGCACGTAAAAGAACCTTTGAGAGTTTGTGAAAATATTATTTCATCTCTGAGACCCAATGGACTGCTCTGCGGAAATTTCCGGGATCATAGAGCAAGTCCCTTTCATGTGTCTCCTAATTTACATCCAATACGCAAATGGGTTGCATTGGATTTTAAAAAAATCGGAAAATTCCTTTATCAAAAAAAAATAGTTCGGAGGAGGGCATAAAGTGGCTTTTATTAAAACTAGGCAAGTTTATCGCTGTAGTACTACTGGACAAACCTCGGAAAATTATATCGATGTTTTACCCAGAGAATTGACTCTGGATTCAACTTATGTTTGTATTCCATTTTATAATCACCATCGAACACTCTTCAAGGAAGTAACTATTGTGCCGTGGAGTGAATTTATCACTCAGGAAATGAGAAAAGTATTCAAGGTAAAAATTGGCACTCATCGAGAAAGCAAAGAGCAGTTGCTTACTCGTATCCGGATGAAACTGGAGCAAATTATTCTAGTAAACTGGAAGCCTGACATGGCGCATGTCCAATTTCATTCATCCGGCCAAGATAGTCGAATGCTTTCATGGCTTATCAGAAAACTCTATCTTCAACGCGGAGACAAATGGCTGGGGCAAATGGCCTTCCTTTGCGGAAACATGGAGTGTCCTTATATGAGAAACATCCTGAAATATGAGGGCTGGAAGGAAGGCAAACACTTTTACATTATCAATGGGAAAACCAATCCCCTTGAATACTACAAGGACTATGTCCTGGATTTCAAAAATGCCTGGAAATGGATCAACGGGGTACAAGGAAAGCCCCAGAATTTATTCTGGTATCTTCCTGAAGTAGCTGAGCGCCAGGGCATCCTGCCTGTACATTATCAGACCTGGACCTCTCAATGGGGGAATACCTTATTTGATGATTGCTCCGGTCCACATGGCGGAAAAGGTCTACAAAATATATTCAGGAAATTTTATCTCAGTCAACTTTGCTCTCGACCAAAGAAAGGCGATGAGGTTATTGAACCATATACCGATATCGGATTGGCTCATCTTGTTATCCATTCTTCGGTGCGTCTCGGCAAAGGACTCCGACAAGAATTAGTAACTTCGATGGATCAGCGTTTGGCGCAATTCAAAAGAGTCGATGCTCATGGGGATATGCGGACAATTGCAGGGTGGATCTTAAAAAAAATGCTCCAGAATTATTCCAAATCCTGGTACAGTAAAGTTCATTCCCTTTCTAGTTTGCCTAATACGACACGTTATCATACTACTTGGTCGCATTGGACTGCAGCTTCTTTATGTGAATATTTATTGGAGAATGGTTATAAAATAAAAGGAGACCATTG
>Ga0114920_10001022_pt1 | contig 12693 bp, 13 predicted proteins | sample ChitaG_FD_88683 | JGI IMG/M metagenome (GOLD analysis project Ga0114920, IMG submission 88683) | Deep subsurface microbial communities from South Pacific Ocean to uncover new lineages of life (NeLLi) - Chile_00310 metaG | ecosystem: Environmental > Aquatic > Marine > Oceanic > Sediment ... | reverse complement strand
TTCCGTACTGCTTAAGTGCTCTCCTCAAGAAATCTGTCACCAGCATCGGGACATACATGCTTTATCTCCTTTCAACGAGATAGAAACTTGGTTTTTATTTTACTCATAATTTACTATATAATCAATTAGGACAAGTTCATCCCAGAGCAATAAGGATAAAAATGGCATATTCTATTGAGTTAGGGCCAATCAGGCCACCAAGCGAGGCTTACTCTCTGCTCATCAGGGCAACTATAAACTGCCCTTGGAACCGGTGCAAGTTTTGCAAGACCTACAAGGGGAGTAAATTTCAACTCCGGTCAGTAGAAGAGATTAAGCAAGATATAAAAGCAGTTGGTGCCATACATGACCAAATAAAGGAACACGCCTGGAAATCTGGCTATGGCGACAGGGTAAGAGAGGTTGCTGCGGCGCTGCTTATTAATCCGCCTGACCAGGCTTTTTACAACGTGGCTTTATGGCTTTATGCTGGTGGGGAGAATGCCTTCCTTCAGGATGCCAATAGCTTAATCATGAGAACGGGTGAGCTGGCTGAGGTAATAAAGTTTCTTAAAGAGACCTTGCCCAGTATAAAGAGAATAACAAGCTACGGCAGGTCAAAGACAGCCTGTAAGAAGAGACTGGATGAGTTAATCAAGCTAAAGGAGGCTGGGCTCTCCCGCCTACATCTGGGACTGGAATCAGGTTATGACCCCCTCCTTGAGTATATGGATAAGGGGATTACGGCTGCTGAGCATATTGAAGGTGGCCGAAAGGTGGTTGAGTCAGGCATATCCCTATCAGAGTATGTTATCCTGGGACTGGGTGGGGAGACAATGTGGCGGGAACATGCTGTCCATACCGCCAAGGTGCTAAACCAAATAGACCCCGACTTCATCAGGGTCAGAACCCTAACCATCAACAAGAGGATGCCTTTATATGAGGAGATAGAAAATGGCAATTTTATTCGAGCCACAGAGGAGAGGATTATACAGGAGGCAAGACTGCTTATTGAAAACCTAGAGTGCAATTCAAATTATGTTAGTGACCACATTAATAACCTGTTGCAGGAGGTTGAGGGCAAATTACCCCAGGATAAAGATAAGATGCTGGCGGTAATAGATAGATTCCAAGGTCTAACACTTAAAGAAAAAAACCACTTCAGGATTGGCAGGAGGGTTGGCATCTATACCCAGCTTGATGACCTCCAAGACCCTCAAAAACGACAGGTAGTGGAGAAAATCATGCACCGGCTTAGCCGGGAGGGTAACCAGCTAGACGATAGGGCAATATATGCCTTGATGGAAACATTTATCTAAACATGGTTAGGAATCATGCTAGAGGAAAAACAGGTTGTTACCTGCTTTCTTGAGTCTGAGGGCAAAGTACTGCTCCTAAGGCGCAGTGGTAAAGTTGGTAGTTATCGAGGCAGATGGGCAGGGGTGAGCGGTTATATCGAGACAACGGCTGATGAGCAAGCCCTGGCAGAGATAGAAGAGGAGACCAGCCTGGATAGGGAGGATGTTGAGCTAGTAAGTATTGGGAAGCCTCTAGAAGTTCTGGATGGGGACCTTGGTGTTAGATGGGTGGTACATCCCTATCTTTTTCATACCAAAGACCGGGGCAAAATCAAAATTGACTGGGAACATAAAGAGATAAAGTGGATTGCCCCGGAAGATATAGCCAACTACGAAACCGTGCCCAGGCTTAAAGAGGTGTTAGCCCGGGTATATAACATAAAGTAGCTAGGTAGGAATATATTCTTTGGGGCAACTCGTTACGATTATTCAAGTTCACCTCGAAAACAGATAGCTCCCTATCAAGTTGAGGCTGAAAGTCCGGAAGTAGCGCTTTACGAATAACCAGGATAGAATTTGCTACCTTCTTGGTTTTGATTAATGATAGGGCATTAACAAATCCTTCCCCTTGAAGTTCCAGATAGCCAATTTCATCAATCATGAGGATATCACTAGAGGCTCCATTTTCAATGGCTCTAATCCCGAATCTGATACCGGACGGCTTGAAGAAGTACCTGCCAATATGAGGACCATCATATACATCCTCTAAAGAGGCTAGGGTTTCCCTTTTCCCGGACTTAATATCAATGACATCAATACCTTTAACAGTGTTACCATCTACTACCTTGGGGGTAAGGATGCCGCCACAGGTGCATCCTGCCCTTCTGGCTAGGCCCAGTATCTTTTGGCATACTGTTGTCTTACCGATGCCTACCCTACCGGTGATAATAATGTCCACTTTTGGCTAAAGCCCCCAGCTAATTGTTACCGCGCTTATCCCCCAGCAGAAAGCGATGATGCTAACCGAGGTGGCATAGTAAAGTGGCATTCGTCTGACAAGCCAAGGCAAAGTCTTCCTCTTAAGCTTCACCCCAACCAGGTAACCCGCAGGCAATAAAATGGCGGAGAAGGCTGCCCAGACTAGACCTTCGCTAACTAGAAATCCTCCCAGATTACCCTTGAATCCTAGAAGGTAATTACATGGTGCTACCTGCATGCCGATAAAGAAAAAACTAATAGCGCCCAGGGTGGCTGCCAAGGCTCCACACCCCATGCGTCTATAGACGTTTTTATCCATCTGCCTTACTAGCATGATGCCAACTATAGTTAGGGCAAGCGCTTCCAAAAGAACGGCAATACTTGAATTTGCCTTACACATGATAGGGACACCTAAAATCGGGACCGCCAGTAGCTTGACTAACACTGCTACCGAGCCTATTCCCAAAAGCATCGCCGGTCTCTTGTAGATAATCAGGGCTGCACCCATAATTCCTATCCCGATGCCGGCAAGCAAACCAGAGCGGTAGGGGAAACCAGCGGCATGTAGCCCCCCTCCGATGGTAGCTTCTGACATTCCCCAAATGGAGCCCAAGACCAGGACTCCAAGTAGAATGCCCATCGGGTTTTGCCATTGGCTCAGAGATTTTTCTCTCATCAGAGTGGACTCCTTTCTAGGCTAGAAGGTGAAAAGCTGATTGTTTATGCAATTACCTTTCAGTATATTAACCCCAGCGGTAACTATCGTCAATCCCCGGTTGTGTTGACAAGTTAATATTTTTATGGTAAATTAAATGAAACTTGAGTTGAGAGTAGGGCAATGTCTATAACCCTCAATAAAAGCTATTACTATTATTATTATGCGTTTACTCGGGCGCAGATGGTGCGCTTGGAGGGGGTATTGGCATAAAATCTGGAACAGCTAAATAAAGTATCTAAAAAACCCTCCCAAGCGGGAGGGTTTTCTCTATCAATGAACCAAACTAGGAGGTGTGAGGATGATAATAATGAAGACTGGTGCCACCGAAGAACAAATAGCCCGGGTGGTGAATGAAATCATGAAATATGGGCTAAGAGCCGATGTATCCAGAGGGGCTTTCAAGACAGTGATTGGTTTGATTGGTGATGAGCGGAAAATACCCTTTTCCCATTTTGAAGTCCTCCCCGGGGTGAAAGAAGTGTTGAGAGTCGAGATTCCTTACAAATTGGTTAGTCGAGAGTACAGCAAATACTCCGAAAGCATGTCTAAGCACAAAGTAATTAAGGTGAAAAATGTTAAGATAGGCGGTAAGGAACCAGTATACATTGCCGGGCCGTGTGCTGTCGAGAGCAAAGAACAGTTATTTAGAATTGCCGAGGCAGTGAAGAAGGCTGGGGCTCATATTCTTAGGGGCGGCATTTTTAAACCGAGAAGCTCGGTTCACTCCTTTCAGGGGCTTGGGGCTGTTGATAGGAAAATGGCAGAAAAGGCTTTAAAGTGGCTGCGTGAAGCTGGAGAGAAGTTTGAAATGCCAGTGGTGACTGAAACCAGGGGTGAAGTGCATGTTGACTTGGTGGCTGAGTATGCTGATATACTCCAGATCGGGGCGAGGAATATGTATGACCAGGACCTGCTCACCATGGTAGCCCGAAAGAAGAAGCCAGTACTGCTTAAAAGACACTTTGGTGCCGGGATTGAAGAATTCCTGTCTTTTGCTGAGTATATTGCTGCCGAGGGCAACAAGGATATTATCCTGTGCGAGAGAGGTATTGTACCGATAGGTAAAGGCAGGACATACACCCGCTACACCCTTGACCTAGCGGCGGTACCGGCAATGCAGAAGGAGACTTACCTGCCGGTTATTGTTGACCCAAGTCACGGGACCGGTCGCCGAGACCTTATCTTCAATATGAGCTGTGCCGCTATTGCCGCCGGTGCCTGTGGCTTGATGATTGAGGTCCATTATGACCCGGTCGAGGCGCTGGTTGATAGTCAGCAGATGATAACGCCCGATGAGCTTAAAGATACCATCGAGGCTTGCCAGCACATCTATAAACTGGCACAACCCAAAATCAAGGTTAGTTGAAACTGAGGCAGTGCTAGATGAAAAAGGTTAAGGTCAATCTTGGCCAGAGTAGCTATGAGATTCATATTGGCCCCGGTCTCCTCTTTGATGCCGCGCAGAAGTTAAAAGAAATCGGGTTTGCCGGTAAGCTGGTGATTATTACCAACCCAGTTGTTAACAGGCTGCACGGTGATAGTCTAAAGCAGAACCTCCAAAGCGAGGGTTTTGGTGTAACCATCCTTGAGGTGCCCGAGGGCGAAAAGCAAAAATCGCTGGAAGTGGCCATTGTGCTCTACAGCCAGTTAGCTGATTGCCATGCTGAGAGGACAACGCCTATCCTAGCTCTGGGAGGTGGGGTTATCGGAGACCTAGCCGGGTTTGTTGCTGCCACCTATCTGCGGGGCTTACCGCTAATACAAATACCAACCACGCTGCTGGCTCAGGTTGACAGTAGTATCGGGGGCAAGGTGGGACTGGATTATGGTCTGTTAAAGAATAAAATTGGCGCCTTCTATCAGCCGAGACTGGTTATTGCTGATATCCAGATGCTTAAGACCCTTACCCCCAAAGAGCTTAGTGACGGCCTGGCTGAGGTAATTAAATATGGGGTAATCTGGGATAAAAGGTTTTTTGCTTTCCTTGAGGGAAACCTTGATAAGATAAAGGCACTTGATGAGGCAACTCTTGAAGAGACTGTTTTTCACTCGGCTAGGATTAAAGCCATTGTGGTGGAGAAGGACGAAAGGGATTTTAACTTAAGGCATATCTTAAACTTCGGCCATACTATAGGTCACGGCATTGAGACCGCCTCAAATTTTAGGCTGTCGCATGGAGAGGCAGTTGCCATCGGCATGCTGGCGGCGGCAAGAATCTCAAACAAAATGGGTTTCCTTGGTAAAAATGAGCTCCTGAGGCTTAAAAACCTTATTATGAGGGCTGAGCTACCAACCAAGATGCCGGATATTAGTCGGGGGGAAATAATCCAGGCAATGGGGCACGATAAGAAAATTGCCCAGGGTAGGATAAAATTTATCTTGCCCAAATCAATCGGCAAGGTATTTATTACTAGTGAAGTCGCCCCCTCTTTAGTAGAGCAGGTTTTGGCTGGTTTTAATGATGAAATCTAGAATCTGTGCTGTTATTGTAGATAAGGATTTAAAGACGATAAAGCAGGTCGAACCGTTGGTTGGACTATACGAGGTCCGGATTGACCTTATCGGCCAAGGCTGGACAGAAGTAGCTTTAAAACTTAGAAAACCATGGATAGCCTGCAATCGTCGGGCAGATGAGGGGGGACAGTGGCAGCAAAGTGAGGCTGAAAGAGTAGAGGAGCTTCTTAAAGCCTCAAGACTAGGGGCTGATATAGTTGATATTGAACTTAGAACTCCGAATCTGGAGGGAATAGTCAAGGTAATAAAAAACAGGGCGAAGTGCCTGCTGTCATGGCACGAGCTGAAGAAGACACCCCCTTTTGGTGAACTTAAAGAGATAATTCAGCAGCAACTTAAGGCAGGAGCCGATATATGTAAGGTGGTTACTAGTGCTCAGCGGCTTGAGGATAACCTTGTTCATCTAAAGCTCATTAGGGAATTCCCTCAAGCAAAAATAGTCTCCTTTGCCATGGGGCCTCTGGGTTTTTCCAGCCGAGTTCTTTCGCCGTTGGTTGGTGGTGAATTTACTTATGCCTCAATTAAAAAGGGCAAAGAATCCGCCTCTGGCCAGATAACGGTAGGAGAATTAATTGAGATATATGGCATGGTGACAAGATGAAAGCCAGTGAGAATTCAGCCAAGATAGGACTCTGTGGATTAATTGGTTACCCGTTGGGCTACACAGTGTCACCGATAATGCACAATGCTGCCTTTGAGAGTTTGGGAATAGGGTATTTATATCTTCCCTTCAAGGTGAGAGAGGAGGGTCTAAAAAGGGCCATTGAAGGGGTGAGAGTCCTTAATATAAGGGGCTTGAATGTTACCATGCCCCACAAGGTGGCTATTATTCCGCTTTTGGACGAATTAGACCCGCTGGCGGAGAAAATAGGCGCCGTTAATACGATAGTAAACAGTGGCGGCATCTTGAAAGGCTATAATACTGATGCTGAAGGATTTCTAAAAGCCCTGCTTGAGCGGAGCATTAAACCAGAAGGGAAAAGCATCGTTGTTCTGGGGGCCGGTGGAGCCTCACACGCCGTTTCTTTAATTTTGGCCCAGAGGGGTGCTAATTTATGTATCCTTAACCGACTACAGGGACTCAAGCGAGCTAAGGGACTGGCTGGTAGGATTTCAAAGATTTCCCCAAGGAAGGCTAGGGCTCTTGAGCTAAATAGGGAAAATCTAAACGGAGTACTTGCTGAGGCTGACATCTTGGTTAATACTACCAGTGTGGGTATGAGTCCTAGTATAGATGAAACCCTGGTTCCAGCGGAGCTCTTAAGGCCGGGGCTTATCGTCTATGATATTGTTTATAATCCGGTCAGAACCAAGCTGCTTAGTGAAGCCGAAGCCGCTGGTGCTAAAACCATACCCGGACTGGAGATGTTGCTCCGGCAGGGGGCTTTGGCTTTTAAGCTTTGGACAGGGCGTGAAGCTCCGATTGAGGTAATGCAGCAAGCAGCCATTAAATGGCTGGAGGAATATGAGAAAAAGTAGCATCGCACTAATCGGTTTCATGGGGGCGGGGAAAACCGAAGTGGGTAAAGCCCTAGCTAAAAAACTAAATAAGAAATTCGTTGATTTGGACCCCTTAATTGAGCAAAAGGTGGGCAAGTCAATACCTGAGATATTCCGGGAGGACGGTGAGGTAGCTTTCCGGGAACTAGAGATTGAGGCTACCAGAGAGCTCTCTCAAGCCAAAAACCTGGTTATTGCCTGCGGAGGTGGCATCGTCCTTAACCAAATAAATATTGAAAGATTAAGGGAACAGTCGGTGATAGTTTACCTCGTGGCATCCCCTCAGCTTCTCTTAAAGCGGGCACTGAGTGGTGAACCAAGACCCCTGCTTGAGACAGAAAATCAAGCGGCAACTATCCGGGAACTCCTTGAGTTTAGAAAGCCCTTTTATAAGCGAGCCGCTGATATTAAAGTAGATACTTCAAAACTGGACATTGGGGCAGTGGTTCAAAGAATAATCGCTGAACTTGAGAAGGATGAAAGCTTTAATTTCCAAAAGTGAGGTAAGTGGGAGGCTCAGTGCCCCCTCTTCAAAAAGTTATACCATTCGGGGGCTGATGTGTGCTGCCTTAAGCAAAGGCAAAAGTGAGCTAATCTGTCCGCTGGCTTCAGATGATACCAGAGTGGCTCTGGAGGTCTTAAGCAGGGTCGGGGCTTTGGTTCGTCAGGAGAAAAACTTATGGGAAGTTAAAGGGGGTAGTTTCCACCAGCCCGATGGAGAGCTATTCTGTGGTGAATCAGCAGCCACTTTGAGATTTATGACCGCTATCTGTTCGCTGGTTCCGGGAAGATGCCGGTTACTGGCTGGGCCATCACTTTCCCGAAGACCGGTAAGACCACTAATCGAGGCACTTAAAAAGCTGGGGGTAAATTGTTCCTCTCAAGCTGAGACAGCACCGGTAGCCGTTGAAGGCGGTGGTCTTGAGGGCGGTGTAACTGAGCTACCGGGCAATATAAGCTCTCAATTTATATCTGCCCTGCTACTGGTATCTCCTCTGGCTCGAAAAGGTGTTAAAATCAGGCTAAGTACTCCTCTAGAGTCAAAGCCCTATATCCTGATGACCCTAGACTGTCTTAAGAAATTTGGGATTAATGTGGAGTATTCCCCAGACCTTAGGGGATTTAAAGTAGCAAAGCAAAACTATAAACCAACCAGTTACAAGGTAGAGGGAGACTGGTCATCAGCTTCATATTTTTTGACCCTGGGGGCTATGGCTGGGGAGGTAGTGGTTGATAACTTAAACCCCGAGAGCTTGCAGGGCGACAGGGTGCTTTTGAGCCTGTTAGAAGATGCTGGCGCCCTGGTTGAGAAAAATCAGGATTCAGTCAAGGTGGCTAAATTAAAATTAGCTGCCATAAGAGCCGATTTATCTGACTGTATTGACCTCTTGCCAGCTCTGGCAGTTCTGGCAGCCGTAGCTAGGGGGGTAAGCGAGTTTTCAGGTATAGAAAGGGCGAGGCTTAAAGAGTCAAACCGGGTTAGCGCCTTAAGAGACGGGCTTGAGAGGATGGGTATAAAAGTAACCGAGGCAAGAGATAGGCTCACCATCAGCGGTGGCAAGCCGAAAGGCGGGTTTATAAATAGCAGGGGTGACCACAGGGTTGCGATGGCCTTCAGCATCCTCGGCTTGGTAGCCGGGGATACAATAATAAGTGATGCCGAGTGCGTCTCTAAGACTTATCCAAGTTTCTGGAGCGAACTAAAGAGTATTGGGGGAGAGGTGAAGATAGATGAGCAATAGTATAGGTAAATTTTTCACCGTAACCAGCTTTGGCGAAAGCCACGGGCGATGTATCGGCGTTATTATTGATGGCTGCCCCGCCGGGTTAGCCATTACCGAGGATGATATCCAGAGGGAGCTGGACAGAAGAAGACCGGGGATAGGTGTGGCGGCAACAAGCCGTACTGAGGAGGATAGGGTTGAGATTCTCTCTGGCGTCTATAGCAGCACTACTACCGGTGCCCCAATCTGTTTACTGGTCTGGAATAAGGATGTTGATTCGAGTCAATATGAAAAATTGAGATTTCTTCCCCGGCCGGGTCATGCTGACTACACTGCCTTTGTAAAGTATGGCGGGTTTAATGATTTTAGGGGTGGCGGTAGATTTTCAGGGAGAATCACCGCCGGTTTTGTCACGGCAGGGGCAGTAGCCAAGAAGCTACTTGACATAATCAGTGTTGAGGTTTTAGCCCACACTGTCCAAATCGGTGGGATAAAAGCCCAGCCGAAGACATTTGAGGAAATAAGAAAAAATGCCAGGGAGAATCCACTTAGGTGTGCTGACCCTGGGGCTTTGGATGAAATGACCAAGGTAATTGAGAAAGCCAAAGAGGAAGGTGATAGCGTCGGTGGGATAGTAGAAGGTGTAGCGCAGGGTGTCCCGGTTGGTCTGGGAGAGCCAGTCTTTGACACCTTAGATGGTGAGCTAGCCAAAGCCCTGTTTTCCATCCCGGCGGTTAAGGGGGTTGAGTTTGGCGCTGGCTTTTCACTTGCCGCTAAGCGAGGATCAGAGAGTAATGACCCGTTTACTATCAGGAATGGTAAAGTAGTTACCATGACCAATAATGCCGGGGGCATACTGGGAGGAATAAGCAGTGGCATGCCAATTGTGGTTAGGGTGGCAATAAAGCCAACAGCGTCAATAGCTAAAAGTCAGCCCACGGTAAATATCAAAACCATGAAGAGCACCACTATTGAAGTCAAAGGCAGGCATGATATTTGCATTGTTCCCCGAGCAGTGGCTGTTGTAGAATCAATGATGGCGGTGGTACTCAGTGACTTTGCTCTGAGGGCAGGATTACTACCGAGGGTAATAAAATGAGCCTTGATGAATTAAGAAACAGGATAAACAAAGCCGATGCCAGGATAGTCAGGCTTATCGCTGAGAGGATGAGAATTGCCGAAGAAATTGGCAAGGAGAAGAATAAAGGAGGCAAGCGGGTTTTAGACCGAGAGCGGGAGCAGGAAATCTTGGAAAAGGTAAAAGCCATTGCCCGAACTGAAAATATAAACCCTGAGGATATAGAGAGTATTTATCAGCAGATATTTAGTGCCTCAAGGAGGGTACAGAACATAGAAGTTGCTTTTCAGGGTGAAATTGGTGCCTACAGTGAAGAAGCGGCTTTTCATTTTTTCGGCCCCTCGATTGGGGTGAGACCTTGCGAGACGGTGGATGAGGTCTTCCGCCTTGTTGAGCAGGACGAGGTGCAGTATGGCGTTATTCCGGTTGAGAATTCGCTGGAAGGGAGTATCAGCCGGGTATATGACCTGCTTTTAGACTCAGAGCTTAAGGTGGGTGGTGAGATTGAACTCAGGGTGGTTCATTCTCTCATCGCCAATTACGGGGTTAAGCTGGAGCAGATAAAAAGGGTTTACTCTCACCCGCAGGCACTGGGGCAGTGCCGCAGCTTCCTAAAGCACCTCAAAAGTGAACTTATTCCCACTTATGATACCGCCGGTAGTGTCAAGATGATAAAAGAGAAGGGTATAAAAGATGGGGCTGCCGTTGCCGGGTCTAGGGCGGCTGAAATCTATGGCATGGAAATCATTGCCACTGAAATAGAGGATAATCGGAATAATTTTACCCGTTTCTTTATCCTCTCCAAACAGGACTGCCCACCGTCAGGTAATGACAAAACCTCAATAGTTTTTTCGGTAAAACATCAGCCGGGGGCGTTATTTGAATTTCTTAAGGAGCTTGCCCAAAGAAATATCAATTTAACCAAGATAGAATCAAGACCAACCAGGCTGAAACCCTGGGAGTATAATTTTTACCTTGACTTTGAGTGTCACCGCGAGGACAGGCTGGCACGGGAGGCACTTGAGAATTTGGAGAGAAACTCGCTCTTCCTCAAGGTTCTGGGTTCGTATCCTAAAGCAAAGTTGGCGAAACAATGAGGTGACCGGTTGAAGATAGCAATAATTGGTGGCTACGGTAAAATGGGGCGGTGGTGTGCCGACTATCTACTGCAGGATGGCAGGGAAGTATTACTAATCGGCAGGGATGAGAAGAAACTGCTTAAGGCCAAGCAGGAGTTGGGCAGTGTTGAAGTCTCAAGCAGTCTAAAAGCAGTCAAGGGTGCTGAGGTCATTTTGCTTTCGGTACCAATTGACAGCTTTGAAGAGGTGGTAAAAGGCGTTTGCCCCTACATATCCCCACCAAAGATTGTATTAGATATCACCTCAATTAAAGAAATTCCAGTAAGAGTAATGCATAAGCACATAAAAAATGCGGTTACACTTGGTGTGCACCCGATGTTTGGTCCCGGGGCTAAGGGTATTGCTGGTCAGAACTTTGTGCTGACACCTACCAGTGAGAAGGAGAGGGCTCTGGCTCAAAAAGTTAGGCAGTACTTAGAAACTAGGGGGGCGAGGGTTTCCCTGATGACCCCTGTTGAGCATGATAAGATGATGGCTATCGTCCTCGGCCTATCTCACTTGGTGGCGATAGCCTCTGCCGATACCCTCTCAAGCCTTAACAAGATAAAACAAACCAAAATAGTTAGTGGCAGCACCTATAAGGTGCTGCTGACATTGGCTGAAAGCGTTATTTCAGAAGACCCGCAGTTTTGTGCTTCATTGCAAATGAATTTGCCTGATGTTGCCAAGATTGAAAGGCTTTTTCAGAAAAAAATAGCCTCCTGGGTAGACCTGGTGGAAAATAAAGATAGAAAAGAATTTATCCAAAGAATGAATACTTTACGGGAAAGACTTAAAAAAGAGGCTCCTGACTTTGAGAAGGCTTACCAGAACATGTATAAGCTTGTAGAGGAGTTATAGAGGGTACTGCATCTTTGGTTAGCCTTGGGCCACTTTTATGGTTCGGTGTTGGACAGAGCGGCTTAAGGGGTGGTAGAATGGTTTGCGGCAAAGAGCATTAGCTTCAAGCCGAGCCACACTATAGAGATTGCTCCACGTTATTTGCAACCGGGATAGCTATTTTATGCTGGAGGTGAGACTAAATGCCTAGGTCACCGTCCATAGACACTAAATACTGGCCTCATAAGAAATATTTCGAGGTATACCATCGGTCTATGGAGAACCCTGAGGGCTTTTGGGCAGAGGAGGCCTATAAGTTACCTTGGTTTAAAACATGGGATAAGGTCCTGGATTGGAAGCCACCATTTGCCAGATGGTTTGTTGGCGGTCAGCTTAATGCCTCTTACATCTGTGTTGACCAGCATGTCAAAACATGGCGGAAAAGCAAGGTAGCTATCTATTGGGAGGGGGAGCCGGGGGATACCAGGGTTTTGAGTTACTCCACCCTTCACCGGGAGGTGAACCGGTTCGCTTCAGTCCTAAAGAATATTGGCATCAAAAAGGGTGATAAGGTAGCCCTGTATCTGCCAATGATACCTGAGTTGCCGATCTTTATGTTAGCCTGCGGTAGGATTGGCGCCGTGCACTCCGTTATCTTTTCTGGCTTTAGTGCTCAAGCCTTAGCCGACAGGATTAATGATATCGGAGCCAAGATTCTTATCACCGCTGATGGCAGCTTCAGGAGGGGCAAGTTATTGAACCTCAAAGAGATAGCTGACGAGACGGTTAAGTTTACACCGACAATTAAGAAGGTGCTGGTAGTCAAAAGAACCGGTAGTGGTGTGAGTATGAAAGAGGGTAGAGACCTCTGGCTTGACGATTTGCTTAGTGAAGCTGAGGCGCATGTGCCCCCAGAGCCTATGGAATCTACTGACCCCCTTTATAT
>Ga0114920_10001021_pt1 | contig 12696 bp, 11 predicted proteins | sample ChitaG_FD_88683 | JGI IMG/M metagenome (GOLD analysis project Ga0114920, IMG submission 88683) | Deep subsurface microbial communities from South Pacific Ocean to uncover new lineages of life (NeLLi) - Chile_00310 metaG | ecosystem: Environmental > Aquatic > Marine > Oceanic > Sediment ... | reverse complement strand
CGACCATGTGGCCGATAGTGTTGATAGCTACCGCACCGCCCAAAGTCCCGGCGTACTTGCTGCCAACATTCATAGGCAGCATATAGCCACGACTTAATAGGTATTTCTCTAATTCATATTGGTTTGTGCCGGAACCGGCCTCAAAGTACATGTCCTCTTCATGCATTTCGATGGAAGCAAGCGCCTCCGTACTCAGGAGAATGGAACCCTCTCGTTTGGGTCTCGCCGAGCCCTTAAATGCAGTCCCAGCGCCGTGAATGTAAATGGGAATCTTGTGCTCATTGGCATATTTTACTACTTTTGAGACCTGTTCGACTGAGGTCGGTTTTACGACCACAGCGGGTATTTTTTCCGGCTCCAGATCCGGTTGTATCCCATCCTGGCCATAACCTATCCTGTCATAGATATTCGCTGAAAGGTTCTCCTTACTTACAATTTTGGTTAAATCAGCAATCAATCGCTTGTTCTCGCTCACTTTACCACGTCCTCCTTTCTGAGGTGCTATGCACTTCTAAGTGGCCCAAGTTGTTAACTTAAGCATTATGAGCCAACTGTTCTCCTTTGACAATTTGCTCTCACTCTCGGTGCTCTACTGCTGATTTAATTGTTTTGTCTGCTGATACTGCTTCATCCGGCTTTCAAGGAATTTAACCCACGAATTGATATGTGCCCTTAACAACTCCTTAGCCTCTTTATAGCTGCCCTTCTTGATTAGATCCAAAATGTGCTTGTGCTCCTTTTGGGTTTTGTCTAGAAAGTCCGGGACATAGCACATAAATTGATATCGGGCTAGGGTTGGGGCAATCATGTTATAGAAGCGAATTAGCCACTGGTTACCGGTGGACTCAACCATTTTGATGTGAAAATCCGGGTAGGGGTTTCGGAATCCTATCTTCTCTCTATCGTTATCATAAGAGAGGATAGGAAAACCTTTTCCAGCTAAGTCGAGCGCGGAAACAACCTCAGGTAGCTCTTTGATGCCTCTTGCTTCAAAACAGTCAATGGTATAACACTCAATCATTTCCCTAGCCTTGTAAATCTGGCGGCAATCCCTTATGGACACCTCTGTAACATTGCACCCCTTCCTCGGAACACTAACGACCAGATTCTCGCCCTCCAATAGGCGAAATGCCTCACGCAAGGGAGGGCGACTGATTCCGAGGCGCTCGGCCAACTCGAGTTCGTTGAGCTTCTGACCAGGCGCTAATTCACCTTCGATAATGTTGATCCTGAGGTTTTGAGCTACGCTTTCGGTTACGCCTTTTACGCTTAAGGTTTCCATATATCCTCTCATATCCGGTATTTTGTGTTTATTGAAGACAATATACAATAGCCAAAAAGACTGTCAAGCAAAAAATTAGCCTTTGCAAAAATTTTTTTATTTTTATTTATCTTTCTTTTTTTGACCATAATCTATAATATCTTGACATCCTCAAATACAAATCTCAGAGCGTTTGAGAGTGAAACCGAGGAGACCGATAGGCTAAAAACCTATCTTGGCATCCATCCAAGACACCTCCGAAATGGTCTTTGGAGGGAAGATGTCTGGATTCACAGTGGCAATTCTATCCTGTTTGATGACGATTTCTCCAATAGCAACATTAGAGATACCGGGAAAAGAGGATTTCAGCTTTGAGAAAATCCTAAGATCTCATCCTTCCTCGCAGAAGTATGTTCTTGACTATGTTGGTGTGTTGGAAGATATCTGAGAGTATTCCAAGAACTATCTTAAAGGTATTAGAGATGAGTTCTTTATAGAAGCAGTAATTCTGGCCTTGCCCTCGATCGGCAGTAAGGAAATGATTAAAAAGGTAGGAGAAAAAATTCTGCAATCACCAAATGGGGAAATGAGGATAATGTTGTTGGAGAGATAGAAAACGTGGGTCGGCTGGTGAATATGTGCCAAACAGCCAAAAGCATTTGAAAAGAATATTTCTCTCGGATGGCTGCAGAAAACGGGCGGGCGAGAGATAATGGTACAAGAACTTATATCATATATACTTCACAATAAAACCCTGATCTCTCTGATATGTGTGATTGCTATACTGGCGGTTTCATATGGCACGCTCAACCATAACAATCTGATCTTTATTATCGGCCTGCTATTTGCGATCGGTGGCTACCTGCTCATCAGAAGAAGAATTAAAGATCATATCAAGAAGAACCTAACCCGGACAAACCGGAATTCCAAAGCACGAAATTCGAAACACGAAACAAACCCAAAATAATAATGCTCGAATGTTCAAAACACTGAATTTAGATCATTTGTGATATCCTTAGTTGTGCATTCAGTCTGATTTCCATGGGGTGTTCTAAATATGAAAATATTTTTTGCCAGAAAAAGCACGAATTTTATTCTTAAGGGACCATACACTCTTGCCAAATCCTTGGCACTGCCTCCCCTGTTTTCGGCCTCACACGCCTTCTATTCCGCTACCTTCAGGGTTAGGTAAAGCGTTGAACCACGACGCTTAACCAAAAAGAGAATCGTGTCCCCTACCTTGTAAGCCCCGATCATTTGGTTGAATTGCTTGAGATCTTTCACCGGAACCTGGTCCATCTCCAGAATGATATCTCCCGGTGCCAGACCGGCCTCTTGTGCGGGGGTATTATTTTGAACCTGCACCACAACAACACCACTTGCCTCCGATAGGCCGAAATTTCTCGCAAGCTCGGGGGTAATCTCTCTCACGGTCAGACCCAAATTGGGTCTGGCTTCACTGACGACCTGGGCTTCCCTTTCCTCCTTAAGTTCCTCAATCTGCACTTGAAAATGCTCTTTTTTACCTATCCTGATTACCTCCACGGTCACGGTTTTACCCACATGGGTTGAAGCCACGATAAAGGGCAGGTCGTTCGCTTCGCTGATCTCCTTTCCGTCAAAGGAGACGATCACGTCCCCCCGTTTGATGCCAGCTTTATCGGCAGGTCCTCCGGCCACGACATCTCCAACTAAAGCGCCCTTTTCCTCTTTCAGGTTAAGTTTATCCTTTAGCTCAGGGGTAATCTCCTGGATCATGACACCGAGCCAGCCCCTCACCACTTTTCCTTTTTTGAGCTGAGGGAGAAGGTCTTTGGCCATATTGATAGGTATGGCAAACCCGATGCCCACGCTTCCGCCGCTCTGTGATAAGATAGCTGAATTAACTCCCACTACTTCTCCTGAGGTGTTCAGAAGCGGGCCACCACTGTTTCCAGGGTTGATGGAGGCATCTGTTTGGATGAAATTATCATAGGCCCCTGCTCCGATCTGACGGTATTTGGCGCTTACAATTCCCGCAGTAACCGTATGACCCAAGCCGAATGGATTTCCAATTGCGATCACCCAGTCGCCTACCTCCAACTTGTCCGAATCACCAAGAGGCAGTGGTGTGAGCGGGTGGTCGGACTCGATACGGATGAGGGCCAGATCGGTCTTGGGATCGCGGCCGATAATCTTGGCGTCAAATTCCCTCTTGTCATTTAGCGTTACCTTGATCTCATCGGTCTTTTCGACGACGTGGTTGTTGGTCAGTATGAATCCTTGTTTGTCGATGATAAAACCGGTCCCCAGGCTTCGCTGTTTGAAGTCCCTCGGTGTCTGGTCTCCATAGAAGCGTTCAAAAAACTCTCTGAAAGGATCATTGGGACCAAATGGTAGGGGAACCTGTCTCCCTCCCTTGATGACCTTTACTGTGCTGATATTCACCACCGACGGGCTGGCTTTCTTGGCCAGGTGTGAAAAAGACCCAGGGGCACCTGGTAAAACAGGGCCTGTTTGGGCAGTTAGTGTTGAAGCCCGATCGAGCAAGGTGGCTAGGGTAAACCCGGCAATGAGGAAAAAAAGTGACCAGGCAATAATGATTGTCTTTCTCATGGTAGTCTTTTGGTCATGCATGATGTACTCCTTGATTTTTCAGTGCCGTAACGTGCGGCGAAGAATATTTTATGTAATGCGACTAATTAACGTATTCTCAACCTCTAAAAAATAATCAATTAATCTCAAACTTCAACCCAAACAAACAGATTTTTCTTTAAACCCAGATAGAGGCCGGAGTCTTTCTTTGGGCCAATTCTACACAGGCTGTTGCCCAAACGGAAATCCCTTTGAGCGGTCATTAAAACGTTTTTGCCAATCCCGCTGGATAGCGGGACTGGAGTCCCGCCCGGCGGGATTAAAACGTTTTAGACCAAGCGAAAAGGGATTTCGGCAACAGCCTGTGTAGATGCAACCCCGGCTGGAGTAAAAAAGCATTGAGGGGCATAGAAATTCCATACAGCAGCCATATAGCTGGTATAGATCATTGAAAAGGCGTCCATGATATTTCCATTACTGACAAGAAAATGCTTTTATTTCTTGAGTGTCTTTGAGATAGTGATAAAGTGGATTTTGGAGAAGGATCTTACAGAGCGGAAGACTATTATCAGCAGTATTTTGAAAAGCGTTGGGATAGCATCCCTAAAATATTTTAACAAGGTGAGGCTTTGGTGATATGTACGCTGGCGGAGTTTTGAAGCGGGTTGACGGATTGACCTACGACAAGCTCACTTATTTTGTCCGTGCTGGCTACGTTAACCCTCGGAAAATTAAGAGCCAAAGCCTGTACTATAGCGATTTTTCTGAGGAAGATGTTGAAGTGATTAAGCGCGCCTGGGAACTTATTTTTAGGCACAAGGTAAAGATAAAGACAGCTTTTGAAAGGGCAAGGGAGAAAGGTGAAGGCATTCAGCTTACCCTTAATTTGAGGACACCACCTAAGAATTAGCGCAACATCTGAATCTATCCAGCACCACCTATCAACTCTTGACCGAGGCCCATTCGGTTACGTGCTCTTGCTCTGGAACGGCCTAGACTAGCTGCTGTGGCACAACGCCCTGTTTTTCCCACAATATTTTGTGGGACTTTCAAGAGTCCTCTCATCACCGAAAAACCCAGCAGTGTGTTACGCAGGGAATAGTCTCACTACTCAGCTGGACACTCCATGGAAATTTTCAAAAGGCAAAGAAACCATTGAATTTTATCGCAGAGCATTATCTCAACTACAAGCGGCAGAAGTGCTTTGTGTAGCCAGCCAGTATGACAGAGGCTTGCTGTTGATCTAAACAATTGGGGTTCCTCATCCATATTCTTCGACTGGTTTTCCCATTGACACAAACCCTCCATTACCCTATACCTCTCTCACCCAAGAACAGATTCTGATCCTGTGAGAATACCCATTTGTTATGTCCTGGCGAACAACCGGCATTAGTGCCCGCAAACATCCTTTGTGTTGAGGCGGAATAGTCTTGTCTAACGAACCGAAGGGCCCAAGAATATTTTATGGTTGGCTTGTAGTGGCAGCCTGTTTTGCTGCAACCTTCACGTTGGGTGAAGCCCTGTTTACCTTTGGTGTCTTTTTTAAGCCGCTGAAAAACGAGTTTGGTTGGAGCAGAGCCCTCGTATCATCAGGCTACACTGCGTTCCTTATCGGTTATTGCATTTCGGTTATGACCGGTGGCAGACTTGCTGACCGATACAGTCCCCGCCCCATCCTTTTTGTGAGCGGATTATTGGCTGGAGTCGGGATTTCTCTGTGTAGCCAGATCCAAAGCGTTAACCAGCTCCGTATTTTTCTTTTTATCGGGGGGCTGGGCGCTGGCGCAACATGGTCAGTACCCACTTCCACTGTGCAGCGATGGTTTTACCGGAGAAGGAGAGCGGGCATAGCATTAGGAATAGTAGTCGCTGGATTTGGTGTAGGGTGCCTCATCTTCGCCCCGCTGATCAACTATCTGGTCCTGACCTACGGCTGGAGGGGCGCGTATCTGTTTGCTGGTATCCTCTTCTTCATTATCCTTGCCATATCATCGCTGGTAATTAAACAGGCTCCTGCGGATACAGGCACAGTCTCCCAGGGAGAGAAAAACATACCAAATCACCCAACTATCCACAGTTGGGCAACAGGCAAAGCAGTGACTACCTCTTCCTTTGCTGGCATAACATTCATTCATTGCGTTGCGGTTCTGGCCTTCCAGATTTTGGCTGTCCACTTCGTGCCCCACGCCACGGATGCCGGTATTTCCCCCACAGCCTCAGCAGCAGCACTTGGCCTTTTGGGAGGATTCTCAGTCCCCGGTCGAATTGTGTCCGGTTTCATATCAGACAGAATAGCATGGCAAAAGACGCTCGTTCTGTCATGTTTCGGGATGTCACTTTCCCTGCCACTACTACTATTTCTCAAAGAATACTGGATGCTCTATTGCTTTGTTTTTTTCTATGGTCTGTGTCACGGGAGTAGGGTTTCTGCCCATATTGGCATTCTCGGCGAGTTTTACGGGCTACGCTCATTGGGAGAGCTCATCGGAATATCCACTGCCATTGCTATGTTCATAGGTGCCTTTGCCCCTTATGTGGCTGGATTCATCTTTGATACTACTGGCAGTTACTCTGCGGTTTTCATGATTGTTATGCTCCTCTTCTTGATTAGTGGCATTATTGCACGTGCATTGAAGCGACCAGAGCTTATGATTTCGTCATAGAATCATGCTGTTTTGAAAAAACCGAATGTTTTGGCCAAGAGGTGGATTCCGCCCTAAAGCCAAAAGCCCTACCAAACAGGGAGGAGATTTTATCATGCCAAACTATGAAATCTATGCCCTTAAGTATGCTGGACCATTTTCTAGTTCCGGAGCCTTTCTCATGTGGCTCAAGGACTGGGAAGAGACTGTGAAAAGGAACTACTATATCTGGTGTATAAAAGGCTCCAGAGAGGTGGTTGTCGTGGATTCTGGAGTATCACCTGAGCTGGCCAGAGAAAAGAACCTCACAGGATACATAAATCCTGCTGAAGTCCTTTCCCGAATCGGTATTAATGCCGATGAAGTCCGACATGTCATACTGACACACATACATTGGGATCATGCAAACGGTGTTTCCCTGTTTCCGAGGGCCACTTTTTATGTTCAGGATGAAGAGTATCATTTCTGGTTGAAAGATCAGATTGCCACACGGCCGCCCTTCAAGCACGTGGCAGATGAGGCTGCCAACGAATACCTATCCTCCCTTGAGGGGACAGATCGTCTTGTACTACTCAAAGGGGATCAGGAAATTCTCCCTGGAATCGAATGTCTTCTTGCGCCAGGGCATACGGTGGCACTCCAAGCGGTAGCTGTGAATACAGCCAAAGGAACCGCCATTCTCGGTTCTGATTGTGCCCATGTCTTTCGCAACTATCAAGAAGATTGGCCGAGTGCTCTTATCGTTGATTTGGTAGCATGGATGAAAACATATGAAAAGCTCCGGGAAAGGGCCTCCTCCCTTGATCTGATGTTCCCTGGTCATGACTCACTCATGTCAGAGAATTATCCCCAGGTGGCAAAAGACGTGACCAAGCTCGCCTAGAAATCCTTCCTGGAAATGGACGACTATGGACCATATGTGGCGTGCTTATGGGAACTTCTGTTGATAATGGCAGCAATATTATTCTATGAATTGCTCGCCTTTATCCCCCTCAAGAATCTTGCATTTTCTTCAGGACTCGTGGTGTTGAGATATATGCTGGAGCCGAGCTCAAAACCGGCCACTTCAGACAGCTTTGGCAATATTTGAAGATGCCAATGATAATAGTCTGCCGGATCCTCGTGATACGGTGCCGAATGTATCATATAATTATAATCCGGATCGCCGAGCCCGTGATATAATCTGGATAAGATATCACGTAATACCCCAGCCAGATCTCTCTTTTCCACATCAGAGATCTTTGCAAATGATGCCCTATGCCTTTTCGGAACAATCCAGGTCTCAAAAGGGCTTCGTGATGCAAAGGGAGCAACAGAAATGAAGTGTTCGGTTTCCGATATTACCCTTTTTTCAATTGCTTTCTCTTGCTCTATCATGGTGCAGAATATACATCTACCCATGGTATCGAAGTATCTCACCGCCTCTTCAATTACATGCCTAATTTGTATGGGGATGATGGGGCTGGCAATTATCTGGGAATGCGGATGTCTTAGGGATGTGCCAGCTCTCGGGCCATTATTTCGAAATATGGTGATGAGCTGTACACAGGGGTCTTCTGAGAGTTGCTGGTATCGTTCAATATATGAAGCAAGGATGCCCTCCACAGCTTCACGTGACATGGTTGCAATAGTCTGGAAATGTTCGGGATGTTCAATTACCACCTCATGATGGCCCACACCATTCATCTTTATGAAAAAATCTCCAATTCCTTCGGCGATTCTTGATGTTTCCCCGTCTTGGACCAAAGCAGGAAACTTGTTGGGCACTACCCTCAGAGACCACTTTGCTTTTGGACCCTTCCCGGAATCTTTCTGATAGTATGTCAAAACAGCCTCTCCGCACATTGCCTCATTTCCGAGACAGAATGGACAGGCAGCTTGCTCTTTCACATCCTGCTCAGCTCGTTTGTCTTGGACCTTGCGATGCTTAAATTCATCAGGCCGCTTACTCCGCTCTGGCGCTATTACTACCCAGTCTTTGGTAATAGTATTTTGTCGCAGTTCAGACATGACACTCCCCTTCTTCTCTGTTGCTGGCCCTCATCCTATTTACTTGACTCTCGGATTTCAATCTAAAAGATGGACTGCTGGAGGATTTGCCTTACGATACCGCTCAATCCTCAGGGCAAGACAGGGTGTGAAGTGCTCCCAGAAATGTGGGCTGCAAAATGCCCTGGAACTCTAATTCGTCTGTTCGAGAATGTATTTCACCCAGAACACCTATCCTGGACAAGCTGTCACCGCACAAAAGAGTGCCTAACGTGAGCTAAAGGTAAGAAAAGAGGAGAGGGCAAATAACGGGTTGAACTTTAGGCCCGTCTGCCTCGCAACGCCTTGGGGAGCGGGCAGGCACTTTAGATCACTTTAGGCACTTGAAACTCTTACACAGAATGGATATTCCCCACCCCTATGCTGACAAAGCATCCCAGTTCCCCCATAACACCAAGGTTTTCAATTTGTGCCTCATTAAGAAAATGGGATTGGAAGTATGGGCCAAAGAAAAGGCAAAAACGGTCAAAGACACCTATTTCAAGGGAAAGTTTACCTTATGAGAAAAGGGTTTTTGAGGGAACCCTTATAAGTTCAGCAGCAGTTCTGATGATACGTTCCAAAAAGAGAGTCGCCTGGTGAATAACAACTGGGCTGACTACAACATGGCCAATCTCGTTTTCCGTCCGGCCAGAGTAATCGGCAGAGTTTTGGAAAAAAAACTAGCCTGCTGTATCCTTGCTTGCCCGGACTGTTAAGACTGCTGTATTTCCAGCATGCAGCACCTTGTCCGTAACGCTGCCGAAGACCCACCGTGTGATGCCCGAGCGTCCATGAGTCGACATGGCTATGAGGTCAATAGCGTTCGCCTCTGCATAGTCAATAATCTGGTCTGCCGGAGCCCCTGAGCCCAATGCACTCGAGGTGCTGAGCCCTTTTTCTCGAACACCCTTCCCGACACCTTCGAGATAGGCCATGGTAGATGCTCTTCTGTGCTTCTCTTCTTCCTCATACATGGCCGAGGACATGGTAGCACCCTCAGCGGCTACCAGCACTATGTGTTTGAGCACCTGGTACAAGACGAGCTCTGCACCAAATTCTTGCGCCAGTCCCACTGCGTATGGAAGGGCGGCCTCTCCCACCTCGGAACCATCCAACGGCACCAAAACCCTCTTCACCAGGCTTCTCTGCTTGAGGGTTGCGGTGTCGACTGGAGTCCTGATGAGCAACACAGGCTTGCCTGTGGCCCTAAGAACCTTGCTAGCAATGTTTCCCAAAAGCCATGGTCCTTGCCCCGTCCGACCTCGGCTTGCCATAGCTATGAGGCTCACGTTCCTTTCATCAGCGTATCGTAGAATTTCACTGGCAGGGCTCCCAACGAGGACCTCTATCCGCACCTTTGCCTCTCCCTTGGCACCCCAGTCCTCAAGCTGTTGTTCCGCCTGTTCCGCAATGCGCTCCAGATAAAAGCGATAGAGGTTATCCCTGGCGTCAGTAGTGGGCTCAGAAACGCTTACCAGAATAAGCTCTATCCCGATTTTGGCAGCAATCTCTGCTGCGTAGGGAAGAACGATCTCCCCAGCGTTGGATCCATCTAATGGAACTAGCATTCTTTCATACATACCTGTCCCTCCTTGGCTTGACTTAAGATAGATCGGTTTGCCATCCCTGAAAATGAGAAGTCATAGAAGACGTAACCTCATTGCATTACGTCGCAAGTGTTTAAGCAATTGACAGCGTAACTTATCCGAAATCAGCATTGAATTGCGGGGAAAACATTACTATATGAATTTCAGGCGTTTCCGCACACTATCCGCTTCCTCAGCAGGATGCCGTCTTCCCGGAGTTTGTGCCAGTTGGGTAAGGATCTTATGAACCGGACATCCATGAGTTCAGGATGAGAGTTTACAAGACCTTGACATGAATCTCGGTCGCGTTTTCTTTGAAATTAAAGCATAAAATAGCACATGATTCAAGGAGTTTTGGTCCGTTCTTCACTCTCATCCAATCTGAGCCGACCCTCGTATCTTTTCCCCTGACTTCTGCTTATGGCCCTCCCCTGTTTGACCTATCCCAAATCCCACATGGCCTTATGGCCTTTTCCCTCTGCGCTTTGCCCATCCCTCAACCTTTGTTAGCTATGAGCTATAAGCTATCAGCTGTAAGCTGTTTTGCCCATCCCCTACATCGCCATGCTCTTTTCTAGATAGTCTTATATGCTTTTTTTGTTGAACTCTTGGCATCATACCTCATATGATATAAAAGCAATTTCATCCTGCATTGACCTCACGAGAAATGAGGGCTCCATTACTGCACCGGGGGCACAGAAGTAAACCATCCAGGCCCAGAGCACCTGGTTTTGCTTCTGCCCCCTGAAAGGGGCTTCAAATGCCTTTCCGCGGTTTGACAGTTCTCTGGAGTAATGGAACAATGGAGTGATGGAGCATGGAGTAATGAAGAATTCTAGACATAATCCTCTACTGTGAAAACAAAACAAAAAACATGCTCAGAAATCTAATATGTTTCTCTCAGGATCTAAGTCCAGTACTCCAATATTGCAATAGTCCGAGCCATTGCTTCCAGGCAAAGCCAATTATCCCTGACCACGCGCAAAGGACGTGGCTTAATCAGTTAGACAGCTAACAGACGAGAAAGCATGACTATTCTTGGAGGAGAGCTCGAACAGATCGGCGTGGTACATTCACCCTACCGAGAGCAAAAGGAGGCCCCATCCCAGGGAAGGCACACAAACGATGTGAGCACACTCGAGGTATTTGAAGATTACGAGCCTGCGCTTCTGGATATTGAGCACTGCTCACACCTCATCGTGCTGTACTGGCAGGACAAGGCTAGCAGAAGCCTGCTACAGACGCGCACGCCGTGGGGCCCTGAGATACACGGTGTATTTGCAACGCGCTCACCCAATCGCCCCAACCCAGTGGGGCTTTGCGTGGTCGAGCTTATGGAGCGGAACGGTCGATTTCTCAAGGTTAGGGGCATGGATGCCCTTGATGGCTCGCCCCTGATAGACATCAAGCCCTACTCCTCACAGGTAGATTCGGTTCAAGACACGCACATCGGCTGGCACAAAAAGCGAGACCTCAAGCCGGAAAAGTGAGATTGGGAACAAGACAAACCAGTCGAATCATCTTACTAAGCAGAGCATATTATTGTTTGCATTGGACATAACCGAGAAGGGTCTAGGATGGTCATGAGGCCTTTTCTTCTGTTCCGAGGGTCCCAGCCTGGTCTTTTCTACGACTTATCAACAGGGGATACTTGCCCCCTCCGCATTCCCTTCGGCAGGCTCAGAGCTGCGGCTTCCCCCACTGATAAGTCGTGAAAAGGACAGCGGCCTCCGACTCGGCCGAGCTCGTCGCGGGCCACCAGTCACAGTAGAAAAGACCTCATGCCCATCCCGATATTGCAAAGTATTTGACGCTCTCGGTAGTATCTGGAACGACTCTCAAAATATGTTCTCCCTTTGCTCTCCTTTGCTCCTTACCTATGAGCTATCAGCGACAAGCTATTTGCCAACCTGTCCATCGCCCATCCCACATCCCATATCGCTAGTCACCCATCCCCTATCAGCCATGAGCTCATTTATCCTTCCTATTCGGCAATATGTACAATGCGGGCAACATTCGGAAGGCCATTTTTCATCTGAACATGGATGTGCTTCATCCAATTTCTGTCTTCCTCGGGGAAGTCACTACGATAGTGGGAACCTCTGCTCTCGGTCCTCGCCAGTGCCGAAACGCTAATGGCTCTGCCGGTTAGAGCTGCGTTTCTGCACTCCATGATCCTGCACAGCTCTTGGGGGTTGCCCGCCTGATGCCCTTTGAGCTCGGCTAGGATCTGATCAACCCTTTTGATACCCTCCTTCAAGGATTGCTCAGAGCGTAGGATGCCGGCCTTCTCCCAGAGAGCCTGCCCCAATTCCCTCATGAGGAATCGAGTGTTGGGTGGTTTTGTGTGGTTTGCAGGCAAAAGAGAGAACCGCTTCTGGGAAGTTGCGTGAACCATGGCCCGGAAATCGGACACGGCCAGGTTGGAAACAGCGTATTCAACAGCAGATCGGGCTGCCAAGGTACCGAATACGAGCGAGCCGGACAGGGCATTGCCTCCTATTCTGTTTGCCCCGTCAATACCACTCACTACCTCCCCAGCTGCGAAAAGACCGCGCATAGGTGTACAACCTGACTCGTCGATGATCAGTCCTCCCATGTT
>Ga0114920_10001019_pt1 | contig 12702 bp, 10 predicted proteins | sample ChitaG_FD_88683 | JGI IMG/M metagenome (GOLD analysis project Ga0114920, IMG submission 88683) | Deep subsurface microbial communities from South Pacific Ocean to uncover new lineages of life (NeLLi) - Chile_00310 metaG | ecosystem: Environmental > Aquatic > Marine > Oceanic > Sediment ... | reverse complement strand
TAGGTAATGCTTTTCTGCGTTGCCTATCCTTTTTTTATTGCTTTGTAAAGGAGCTTAAGGGAATATCAGGGACAACGTAGCAAGCGTCCGCGGACAATCCCGTGCCCTGACGGTCTGGTCCGCAGGCTCCTTTGTTTAAGAAAAATAAGTATTTATGAGAAAATTAAGAAGCTTAAGAATAAGGCCAGAGGGAGGTGAGAAGAGGTCGTTAGCTGGGACAGGGAAGCTTTTCAAAGAGAGAAGCGTTAGAAAATTAGTCTATCTTTTTGAGCGCTTTCATAGAAAATTGAACAATGTCCGAAAATCTACAGAATTAGGAGAGGATTAAATGAAGATAAGCTGTGCTTGGATATATGCTATAAGCAAGTATGGATATCCACCAAGTATAGAAGACACTTATAAGGCTTTAAGAGAAATGGCCGATTTGGGATTTAAATACGTTGAGTTAGAAGGGGTGGGGGAAAGAAACTTAATGGAGGTTTTCAAGAATAAAGAAAAATTAAAAATTCTATGTAATAATTTGGGAATAAAGGTTAGTACTTTTTATCCAATATTACCTGATATGGTGAGCCTCGAAGAAGCAAAAAGGAAAGAGGCCCTTGAGCTCTTTGATATAGGGATAGAGATTGCGAATTACTTTGGATGTAGGATAATTCAGGCGGATAGCTATGCTCCTCCATTAGAGTTTGTTGGTAAGGTGCCTTATGAGGAGACGATGAGTTATGGAGAACAATATCGAGTCAAGGTGGACCCAGATTTTAAATGGGAAGAGCTCTGGAAGATTCTTATTGATAGTACTATTAAGTGTAATCAAAAGGCAAAAGAAACAGGATTGAAGTTTAGCATGGAACCAAGGGTAGGGGAAATTGCGAGTAATACGGATGCATTATTAAGACTAATAGACGCAGTCGGCGATGAAAACTTTGGAGCTCTTCTAGATACGGCGCATCTACATGCACAAAAAGAGATTTTGCCTTTGAGTATTGAAAAACTAGGCAATCGCATATATTATGTCCACGTTTCAGATAATAATGGGAGAGTTAATGAGCACTTAGGACTTGGCAAAGGAACTATCGATTGGCGAGGAGTTTTTGTTGCTTTAAAAAAGCATAGATTCAACGGTTACGTGGCTGTTGACGTGGGCGAAGTGGATAATATTGAGGAGGAGTACAAAGAGTCGAAAAAGTTTTTAGAGAATATAGCACGAGAATTAAATATTTAGAATAGATTATCTATATTTTTACAAATGGTAAGGATATCAGTTGCTTTAGAGCTGACAAAATAGATGTTTTATTAAATAATGAAGTCAGGTCTCTCTCTAAAGAGAGAGCTAAAAATAAGATCGGGAAGGGGGTGAAAAAAGATTCAGGTAGTAATCCATTTATAAAGGAGGTAAAGAGAAATGTGTAGTTTCAAACAAAGGATGGCGTTGATAGTAGCAAGTTGTTTTGTGGTTACAATGAGCTTAGGTACCTTAGCTATAGCTAAGGAGAGAACGTTGAGAATTTCTGCAGAAGCTTGGTATTTTAAAAAGTACAAGCTTTACGACGCTGCAGAAAAGTTTCAAAAAGATCATCCTGATGTGAAAATAGAATATACCAAAATAGGTGATTTTGAAACAGCACCTTTGATGCTCATGTGGTCGCGGGGAAGAACCAATGCTGATTTAGTTATTGTTGCCGCGCCACCTGATGCAGCGCCATTTGTAGCTAAGGATTTGGTGATAGACTTCGAGGATCTTTTTACCGGAGATTTCTCAAAGGATAAATGGCTAGGTGCTTTTCTCGATGAATGTGTGATTAAAGGGAAGATTTATGTATTGCCCACGGATTCAGAAGTGATGTCTCTCACGGTGAGAAAAGATCTATTGGCTGAGGTCGGACTGGTTGATAAGAAAGGTAACATTATCCCAGCCAAATCATTGGCTGAGCTGTACGATTATGCTAGAAAGTTGACCACAAAAGATGCTGCCGGAAAAACGACAAGGTACGGCCTCGACGTTAACTGGGATATTGCTTATATGCCTTTCACATATCTGTCAGGATTGCAAGCTACACGGGGTAACATCTTCGCGCCTGACGGAACCACTATCGATTTTGCAAGTAAAGAGGCCCTTGATTTGCTAACCTGGTGGCATCGGGGGGTGAAGGAGGGGTACTTTTCTTCAGGCTCTCTGGTAGACCACAACTCACCCCGTTCTGGAATGAAAGCTGGCACCAATGCTATGATCTGGGTAGACCAAGGGCGATGGATTGAGTGCGGACAGGTTTTGGGTCCCGAAAAGGCTACAGTGATGCCAATTCCAGGTTCTGTAGAAAACGGGACCTTGGTTTACAGTATGAGTATGATGGTACCCAAAGTTTCACCTAATATTGATTTGGTCAAACAATTCATTAAGGAGCAGCTCTGGTCGAAATGGTTTAGCCAATGGACTCTCGTAAACTATGGGAAAATGACTGCTCTTAAGCGCAACTATGCAGGAATGTTAGAAGATCCGGGATGGAAAACAATTTTTCAGCTAGCCGAAAATGAAAAAACTGTCTATACGCCCAAATACAAAGATTATCCCAAACTGGTTGATATTATGACCGCTGAAATTCAATCCATGCTCACCTTATATCAAACTCCGGAGAAGACCTTAGAAAATATCCAGAATCAGATCAAGGGATTAGACTTAGCACCTGTAGAATAACGACTTTCTATTTGTTCGAAATCGAGACCGGATGGTTGATTCTCTTTACATGTCTGAGGCAAAATCGAGTTTTACCTAAGAACCAGCGGGGCAAGTCAGATTCTGGGTAGATATACTCTGACTTGCCCCGCAGATTGTTATGATTCCGGTGGCAGAATCTTGAAGATTAAATAAAAAAGAGAGGGTAACTGGCCGTTTTTTAAAAATCAAGAAAAGGTCAATGTTTGCTGTTTTAAAAAAAAAGAGGAATTTACCTTAAAAAGCCAAAGGAGAGAAAGGGAATTTGGCCAGGAGATTAAGAGTTTATCTTTTTATTTTGCCTGCAGTTTTGTTCATGTTTATTTTTTTGATATTTCCTTTGGCGACCTCTTTTTATTTGAGCTTTACCAAATATAACTACGCTTACTCCGACCATCCAAAGTTTATTGCATTGGGCAATTATTTACATCTTTTACAAGACGCTAACTTTGTGGTTGCACTGCATAATACTATGTATTACTTCTCTATTTTCTTTCCTGGACTAATCTCTCTATCTTTAGGTATCGCTATCCTCCTAAATCAAAAAATTAGGGGAACTACATTCTTTACCCCAGCTTTACTTCTTCCCACAGTTGTTCCTTTAACCCTTGCTGGCGTTGCCTTTATATGGATACTGAGTGAAAATTTTGGCATCCTAAATCATATACTAAAAAATGTTTTGGGGATGCCCTTCTTAACCCGTTCTTGGTTGGTAGAGCGGGAAACAGCGATGATTTCTCTGGCAGTCGTGGGCCTATGGAAATATACCGGATTCGCTATGATCTTGTTTCTGGCAGGTCTTCAGGCGATCCCAAAAACCTTATACGATGCTGCCAAAATGGATGGGGCTAATTCAGTACAGATATTTAGCCGGATTACTTTGCCGAACCTAAAAGAATCCTTCATTTTGGTAGGAATTTGGGGCATAATTCAATCAGTCAAAGTGTTCGAACAGGCGTTTGTTATGACCAAAGGAGGTCCAGGAAGAACCACATTAGTCCTATATTTATATGCTTGGAAAACAGCCTTTAGATTCTTTGAGATGGGATATGCTGCCTCTATTGCTTATATTATAGGGATAATAATACTGGTTCTCGCCTTCGTCAATTTCGCGTTATTAAAGACAGAGAGGATGTAGAAGCGAGACTAGAGCCTGACTTAATTTAAAACCCCAATTTGTGTATTTAGTGTTGGGATAGAGAAGGATTTACAAAGAAATGAGAAGAAAGTGGCTGTTAAAAAGACATATACGAGAATTGGCCAGCTTTACAATTTTGTTCGTACTAGCTTTTCTATTTGTTTCTCCCCTCATTTGGATCTTTCTTACTTCTCTTAAAGAGGTTAAAGAAATTTACCATGTGCCGCTGATGATCCTGCCTCGTAAAATAGTTCTCACTCATTACCAAGACATACTTACTCAAGCATCTGGGTTCATTGTATATTTTGCCAATAGTGTAAAAGTTACTCTTGGCACCCTCATCTTCGTATTATTTTTTAGTTCTTTATCAGGTTATGCCATTGGTCGAAGGAGTTTTGTAGGTAAGACCATTGTGCTCTCTTTCGTTCTCCTCCTGTTAGCTCTACCCTATATAATTTATGTCATTCCCATCTATATTATGGAAGATAATTTGGGTTTAATAGATACTAATTTGGGACTTATACTTCCCTATGTGGCTTTGAATCTCCCTTTAAGTATTTTTATTATGCGGGGAGCTTTTCGTACATTACCACGTGAATTTGAAGACGCAGCAAGAATAGATGGATGCAATGAGTTCCAGGTGTGGCACAAAGTATTGCTGCCTTTGGTTATTCCCAGCTTAGCCGCAGTGGCCATAATAACCTTCGTTGCGGTCTGGGAGGAGTTTATGTTTGCTAGGACGTTAATGCCGTCAACACATGCACAGACATTGGCTGTTGGGATTCCTACACTAAAAGAGGAAGCCAAATCTTGGGCTTATGGAACACTTAGTGCTGCTCTCACTTTGTCAATTTTACCGGTAGCTGGGATTTTCCTAGTTATGCAGAAATCATTTGTGAAAGGGCTATTAGAGGGAGCGATAAAGAAATAACGGAAATTCTGACTCAGCAGCTCTTAATTGGGGTGAGAGTTGTTGTTCTAGAGCTCGATTGATAAGCTTGAGGCCCTATTTTAAATAACCTATCCTCACCTTAGATTCGCATTTGTTATACAAAGACGAAACTTATAGCTCTTTACTTCTTTAAACTAACCAAAAAACATACCAGACCATTGGATCTTCCTCCCACATCACCTCCAATATTTTCATTTTTTTCAGGGAATTTGGGCTGATTCAAAGTAGACACCAAAGGTAAGATTTTTAAGATGCTAGTTTCTCTAATGTAGGGTTATACAGGATTAGAGGGATTTTTGCAAGAGGAGATTTAACAACCTACTTTGTATGGGAGTTTCCCCAAATTCTATCTAAAATCTTAAGCTTTGTCACGCAGAAAGTCCTTTTCCACTTTCTCACCTTCTCAATCTCTCTTTAATTCAACATCTACGGGAAAAACATCTGAAATTTTGGGGAAACTCCAATTAATGCGTTGGGTTGACAAATATTTTAGATATAGTATAATTAATTACAAATATAAGATTCAACTTATAATCAAAGTTGCCAAACCAAGTGGAAAAGGGGATGATGACTACTAATATCCAGTCTTCTGTTCGCCGCTATAAAATAGCGGATCAGGTTTACGATATATTAAGAGCTCAGATTATAAAAGGTATACTAGTCCCGGGTCAGGAAATATTAGTAGACCAGCTTGCCGGGAGATTGGATAGCAGCAAGACACCAATTAGGGAGGCTTTAAATAGACTCAAGGGAGAAGGACTGATTATAGGCACAGATAAAGGTAAGATGAGCGTAATAAAGCTCTCTTCTAAAGAGATTACTCACATCTGTGAGTTACGTGTAGCTTTGGAAATGCTTGCTCTAAGGTGGAGTTTTGAAAATATTCCTCGAGAAAAGCTCCAGGAGAATTTAAGAATGTTGCGGGAAGCCGAAGAAAAACTGAAGAGAGGTGACCCTACCCATTTCTATGAGGTAGATACGATCCTCCATAATCTTATCGTAAACTCCGCAGGTAACCAATGGTTGAGTCAAATTATCTCTCAGTTGAGGAACTTAATTGAGATAACCAGGAATATGTTTACCTCAATAGAACGCGATAAAGAATCACTTCGGGAACACATAATTATTATCGAATCTCTGTTAAAAGGAGACAAAGAGGTAGCTATGAAGAATTTGAACTCTCATATTGAACATGTAAAAAGTCATTTGTTATGCCAAATATTGCATCAAGAAGAGGAAATAAGTGAAAATCTTGTCAAAAAAACCAAGTGAGGAGGTGATAAGAGCAAGAGTATAAGACCTTGGGTTAAATTCCATTATAGGAGGAGGTGAGAAAACGAGTGGGCGATTAGCTGGGACAAAGGAAAACTTCTTAAAGAGAGAGGTCTCAAAAGGTTGGTTTCTCTTTTTGAGAGTCTTCACAGAAAACGACTGATATCTATTAAAAGGAGAGGAGGATTTAAAATGAGAAAGGAGTTTATGATAGGGGTGATAGTGAGCATATTGATGGTTTTTTTCGTTTGTAGTGCAGTTCCAGCAGGGACTATAGAGCTCTGGACCGACGAAGCAAGTATGGATAGAGGTGTAGAAAGAAGCTGGAACTGGATATACGGCGAATACGAGAGAAAGACGGGAGAGAAGGTAAACGTTGTCTACGTTCCATATGACGAGCTGGAGAAGAAGTTGATGGCTGGCTTTGCAGCAGGGACGGCACCGGATATTATGGCCATTGACCGCTCTTGGCTACCCAGTTTTCTAAAAAATGAGCTTGTCGAGTCTTTCCCTTCAGATCTACAGAAAAAGTGGGAATCTATAGCTCTTCCTGTATTTAAAAAATTTAAGATTAAGGGAAAGGTATACACACTTCCTTATGGCATAGACCTATACGGACTCAATTACAATAAGAATATGTTTAGAGAAGTGGGATTAGATCCCAATGATCCACCTGAGACCTGGAAGGAATTCAGAGCTTACGCTAAAAAGCTGACAAAATATGGTACTGACGGGAAAGTTACCCGCATGGGATTTGGTATTCGTTATCTCGGGCATCCGGGCGGTGTGGTGCATAAACATCTCTGGGCTATTTGGTCCGCTGGGGCAAGTCTCGTAGAGCCACCCGATGTGCTAAGAGGAGGTAAGGCTGGGTTTAATAACGAAGCAGGCTTCGCTGCTGTTGATTTAATGGTAAAAATGCTTTACGAAGACAGGAGTACAGCTTTTGGTTTTCCTGACCCTCGTCAGGCATTTGTGGAAAAGCTAGGAGCTATGTTCATTTGCTGCCCCCGCTGTACCACCTGGCGCTACTTTAAAGAGGCTCCAGATATGGATTATGGCATAGCTCCTAATCCACGTGCAGAACAGGGAGAACATGTCACCAATTTGAACGCCCATCCAACTCTCTGTGTTACAAGCACGAGTGATAAAAAAGTTTTGGCCTTTAAGTTTATCGAATATCTGATGCGTCCTGAAATCCAATTGTACATCCCTTTAACTACGAACATCGATAAGTTGGGATTTGGATACCCACCTTTCTCCAAATCCATCTGGACCCATGGCTGGTTTGCCTCCAATCCCTATTACATTAAGACACTGGAACTGACTACATATGCACGCATATATCCCGTTAACGTTCACCTGGCAGAGGTATTTGAGATTTTTGGCTCATATATGGTGAAAGCGTGGCATAAGGAGATCTCGGTAAAAGAAGCTTTAGCTAAGGCGGAAAAAGAGGTGAACGCTGTTCTTGCAGAAGAATAAAGGTTAATTAGGCGGGGATATTCATCTGAATAAAAGGTGAATGTCCCCGCTTGGTATGAGGATATTGGTGAAAGTTAAAATTGTAAGTCCTCTGGAAAAGAAAAGATGGATAGCAGCCTATCTATTCATCGCTCCTATTGTGATTTTGTTTGTCATTTTTAGAATCTACCCTTTATTCTATAATTTTGTCTTGTCCTTTATGAAATGGAATGTTTTCAAAAACGAGGGGACATGGGTAGGGTTGAATAATTACATTAAGTTGATCCATGATGAGATCTTTTTTTGTGCTTTGAAAAATACTCTACTATATACAGTAATTTTTGTGCCTGTGCAAATAACAGCGGGATTAGGCATAGCTTTATTGCTTAATGTGAAGTTTCCGGGAAGGACTTTTTGTAGAACAACCTTTTTTATGCCTTACATCGTTACCTTGATAGCCACAGCAGCCATTTGGAGGTGGCTATACCATCCTGTCTCAGGTTTAATTAATGCTGTTTTAGAACGACTGAATTTGCCTACCTGCCTGTGGCTCCATGGGATACATACCGCCTTAGGTTCGGTGATAATTTATAGCTTATGGCAATCAATAGGATATAGTATGATTATTTTCTTAGCTGGATTGCAGACTATTCCTCAGCGATATTATGAGGCGGCAGAGATTGACGGAGCAAGTAAATTTCAAAGTTTCACATTTATAACTTTACCCTTACTGACTCCCACCTTGCTGCTTGTTTTAGTTATGACGAGTATACTTGCCTTTGGAGTATTTGATCAGATATATGTGATGACTCAGGGAGGCCCTATTCATGCCACTTTAGTTTTGGTTTTATATACGTATAAATTGGCCTTCACGTTCTTAAAGTTTAGCTATGCAGCTACCGTTGCTGTGGTGTTTTTTTCTTTGACTCTACTTGTGACTATAATAGAATTGAAACTATTAGGTAAAAGAAGAATGACTTACTAAAATGAAGGAAAGAAAATTAAGTGGGAAAATTATTATTTTTCTTGTGAGCATAGGGGCGGCTCTAATAATGTTGGTTCCGTTTATTTGGATGTTTGTTACTTCTTTCAAGACTCCTCCTGATATTACTGCTCATCGCCTTTCCCTTATTCCCCATCCTTTTACCTGGGAAAATTATACTAGAGTTTTCGATGAGATTCCTTTAGGCACCTATTATCTGAACAGCGCACTGGTCACCGGTGTTATAATTATGACTGCCCTCGTATTTAGTTCTATGGCTGGCTTTGCTTTTGCAAAATACTCCTTTCCTGGAAGAGAATTCTTCTTTATTTTGATTCTCAGTACTTTCATAGTTCCCTTTCAAGTGACTATAATTCCTCTTTATTTAGAGATGAAATGGTTTGGATTAATAGACACTCGCCTGTCATTGGTAATTCCTCATATTGCCAGTGCTTTTGGGACTTTCTTAATTCGACAGTATCTTCAATCTGTGCCAGATGAGCTTCTGGATTCAGCAAGGATAGATGGTTGTTCTGAATTCAGGATATATTGGAATATAGCTATGCCTCTTTGCAAACCTGTCTTAGCTGTATTGGCTGTATTTAACTTTTTTTGGGGCTGGAATGATTTTCTTTGGCCTCTCATAGTTATAAATTCGGCAGAGAAGAGAACAGTTGTCTTAAGTATTACTACAAGTAATTATTTGCCGCAGACAGCTGGGGCGGCAGGAGGGGGTACTGAGTGGGGCCCTTTAATGGTTTTGTCTTTCTTTGTAATGCTTCCCACTATCATTTTCTTTGTCTTTCTCCAGAGACATATCGTAAAGGGAATTACTCTTACTGGGATTAAATAAGTATTTAACAAAAGAGAAATTATTGGTAAATAGTTCAGAGAGCTGAGCTATGTTCTAATTAAAAATTCTGGTGAAAAGGGCATTTCTCCATACTGAACGCATAAATAGTCCCTCACAGAGAAGTTTTGCAAGGCGAGAGAATCCTTCAAGGTAGCGCTTTATTGTCTCAAGAGAGTGCCTTGTTCCAAGAGCAATCTCAGTTACCTGAAAGTCTTTCAGACAAAGCTCAATAATCTTTGATTTGTGGGAGAAACCTTTCCCAGTATCCTCTGTTGACCCTGTGGTTGCAACTCATTCACTCTTTTTTCGTTATCTCATTCAGAGAATAAAGCTATCGCAGAAAAGACTTTTTTCTTCCTTGGGATGGTTAAAGAGACAACCTTCTCAGAAGAGGGGTCACTTGACAAAAAATTTAGCTGGCAATTAGTAATAAAGTGAGATCTTTGACAGAGGAACGGCTAAAAATAAGGCCAGGGGAAGATGAGAAGCAGACCATTAGCTGGGACAAAGGAAGGCTTTCCAAAAAGAAGGAAACGTTAAATAATTAAGTTTCTTTTAGAAGCTTTCAAGGAAAAAATGAATCAAGTCTATTAGAGGGAAGGGGGAATGTTAATAACGAGATTAAAAGGAAAAATTGCGCTGGTAACTGGTTCCACAAAGGGGATAGGGAAGGCAATTGCCTTTGAATTGGCAAAAGAAGGGGCAAATCTGGTAATTAATAGCCGAAACCAAAGTGAAGCTGAGCAAGTAGGACACCAGATCCACGATGAAATGGGTGTAAAAACATTAGCTCTAAGAACTGATGTTAGTAATATCGAAGAAGTTAAAACATTGATGAAAAAGACAGTTGATTACTTTGGAAGAATAGATATCCTGATCAATAATGCAGGAGTGTTTGAAATTTGTCCTTTTCTTCAAATATCCGAGGACACCTGGGATAAAATAATTGATATTAACTTGAAAGGGACATTCCTTTGTTCGAAATTGGCTCTGCCGATTATGGTAAAGCAGAAAAGCGGGGTAATTGTAAATATGAGCTCAATGGCGGCTAAAACAGGGGGCATACTTCCGGTGGCTCCCTATGCGGCCTCAAAGGCTGGAATTATCGCGCTGACTAAGGCCTTAGCCAGAGAATTTGCTCCTTATGGCATAAGGGTTAATGCTGTGGCTCCGGGTGTTATTAAAACCAAGATGGCAGAATCTCAAGCCGAGGAAAAAAGAAAAATAATCCCTCTGGGAGATTTAGGTGAACCGGAAGATGTAGCCAAAGCAGTCTCCTTTTTAGTTTCCGATGATGCCTCTTATATTACAGGAGAGGTAATAGATGTTAATGGGGGATTGGTAATGGATTGATTTGCTTAACTTAAAAGGAAAAAAGAAAATGAAGGCTATTGTGAAAAATAGAAAGGAAAAAGGTTTTGATTATCAGGAAGTGGAAATTCCTGAGGTGGGGCTAAAAGATGTTCTAATAAGAGTGAAAGTAGCAGGAATATGCGGCTCCGACTTAAATTTTTATGAGTGGAATTCCTGGTGCGAAGGGATAGTAAACAGGCTTCCCTTTATTCCTGGTCATGAGTGTTCAGGTGAAGTAGTGAAAGTTGGTCGGCAGGTTAAGTTATTTAGAGAGAAAGATAGAGTTAGTGTAGAAACACATCTTCCCTGTGGTAAGTGTTTTCAATGTCGAAATGGTCAACCCAATATCTGTCAAAATATGGAGTTATTCGGACATACCTTTAATGGTTGCTTTGCTGAATACTGTAGTGTGCCGGAGGCTATAGTTGAGAAAATACCCGATGAGCTTCCTTGGGAATATGCCGCCTTGCTTGAGCCGATAGGCATACCTTTAAGGGGTGTCTGGGAAGGACAGGTGGGGGGTGATTCGGTAGCTGTAATAGGTTGCGGCCCTATTGGACAATTCGCCATAGGTGTATCTTCTGCCATGGGAGCTTCTCAAATTTTTGGCCTGGATGTTAGCGAGAAAAGGTTAACTATAGCAAGAAAGATGGGGGCAACACACCTGCTCAATCCGGCCAAAGAATCGGTGATTGAAATAATAATGGATCTAACTCATCAAAACGGAGTAGGTGTAATTATTGAAGCTTCAGGTGATTCCAAAGCTCTTTCCAATAGCTTTAAGTATTTAAGAAAAGGTGGAAAGGTTTTTGTGATTGGCAATATTAAAGAGCCATTGGTGTTGGATGGGATAGCGGATATCGTTAATAAAGAGGTAACAATTAAAGGTTTGCATGGAAGAGAGCTCTTTAAGACCTGGTGGTTGGCAGAGTCTCTTCTTCTCTCAGGTAAATTAAAAATAGATCCTGTAATAACGCACAAATTCCCCTTAAAGGAGTTTAACAAAGGTTTTCAATTGGCTACGGGTGGAAAGGCCTGTAAAGTTCTTCTTTTCCCTTAAAAGGTTGAGGATTGTAGAAATTCTTAGCAATAGGTACTCATTTTGGCCAAAGATCTTTTCAAGCTTCATTTTTTAAAAGGGGAAAAGAATTTTTTTGGCCTTCATAAGGACTCTTTTGGGGAATCTCGCCTTATCCTTTTAGTGGCAAAGTAGACCTCCTCTAATGCTCTTTCCTTTAGGATTTCTTTGCATATTTCCTTAAGATCTGGCTGTTTCTATCCTTCCATTCAGCTCTCCTCCCAAAGGGGAGGTTCGATAATCTATCGAAGATCGAGATGAGCATATGGGATGTTATCCTAAAAGGAAGCAAAAGTCACATCTTAACTTAGATCAAATATTTTCCCTCTATACTCTTCCACTCATGGTGAATAATCGTCTTCGCCTTGCCATCCCCCAGTTTTTGAAATCTTGCTGTGGACCTACCTTTAACTAATCTTTTCCTCTCTAAAAATTAGCCTACAAGTTGTCAAACTCCTGAAGTTTAATCTTTGGGAATCAATCTTCGCCAAGTCGCCTTAGCTGATATTTTCCTCAGATGGCCTTTTCTCACAGTGGTGGTACAATACAATTTGAGAAATTCTATTTGTAGAGAATAGATTATTGAGCCACGCAAAGCTCTTTCTAACCTATCAAATTCGCTTGACCAGGAAGGTAGCCCGTTTAGCGACTCTCTATTGTTCTTGTTCACCTTACGGAAACACCCAGTTCCCCTACAATCGGGGCGGAACCAAATCAAACCCGCTTCTGCGTACCTACGATCTGTTGCCTTCTATGTAAAAATAAGACATTGTCCACTCCCTCCAAACTAAAGTCCGCATCTTACCCACATTCCTAATTACCGATCGAGGACATTTTGTCGTCTTTTTCACCCTATGTTGACAAATTCGGGTCATATTATCACCAGGAAGCTTATTCTTC
>Ga0114920_10001018_pt1 | contig 12705 bp, 12 predicted proteins | sample ChitaG_FD_88683 | JGI IMG/M metagenome (GOLD analysis project Ga0114920, IMG submission 88683) | Deep subsurface microbial communities from South Pacific Ocean to uncover new lineages of life (NeLLi) - Chile_00310 metaG | ecosystem: Environmental > Aquatic > Marine > Oceanic > Sediment ... | reverse complement strand
GCAGTGTTCCTGCTATCTTGACCCGCCCTCATGTCCTGATATGTACTCATGCTCCGACAGGTCGGAGAGAACCCCAGCATAGGGGAGAACCCTCTGGACTCTCCCTCTTTATTCCCGTTCGTCCTGATCCTATCGAAGGGCCGTTCATGGTTCGACAGGCTCACCACGAACGGTATTGGAATAGGTATGTATGACGGAATAATAGGTCTATCCAGACCACCAGTAGGCAGGTTCCTCTGGACCCCTCTGAAACCTAGAAGTAAAGGATGCTGTGCTATAATAAAAAATCCCATTGGGAGGTTAGATGATGATAAAAGCTAAAGTAGTGCAATTTGGCTGCGGTCCTATTGGATGTAGTGTGGTGAGGTATGCGTGGCGGAGGCCAGACATTGAGTTGGTTGGTGCCATCGATATCGATAAGAGCCTGGTAGGGCGCGATCTGGGTGAGGTTGCTGGCATCGATAGTGAGCTTGGGGTAAGGATATCTGCTGATGCCGATGCTGTTCTGTCTCAGGCCAAGCCTGATGTTGTGTTTCTTACTACCAGTTCTTCTCTTAAAGCAATTTATCCTCAGGTAGAAAGGTGTGTTGCGGCTGGTGTCAATGTAGTGTCAACTTGCGAAGAACTGGCTTACCCGTATGACAGGGACTCCCAGCTTTCGGCTGAAATCGATAAGATAGCAAAGGCAAACAACGTTACCGTTCTGGCTACGGGGGTGAATCCGGGGTTTGTAATGGATGCTTGGCCATTATTCATGACAGGAGTATGTCAGCAGGTTGAGCGAGTCAAGGCAGTCAGGGTTCAGGATGCCTCATCGCGTCGTGGTCCTTTCCAAAAGAAGATAGGGGCAGGGTGCACGCTTGAGGAATTCAAGAAACGTGTAGCTGCCGGGGCCCTAAAACATGTTGGCTTGCCGGAATCCATAGCCATGATTGCCAGTGGATTGGGGTGGAAGCTAGATGAGATTATCGAGAGTATCGAACCTGTAGTTGCTGGGGCTGAGGTGAAGACCGATTTTGTAACCGTGGAGCCCGGACAGGCGGCTGGCGTCAGGCAGGCAGGTAGGGGAATCCGTGGCGGAGAAGAACTGGTAACTCTGGAGTTTGAAGCATATGTGGGCGCTCCTGAATCTTATGATGCGGTGTACATTACCGGGACTCCCAACCTGGAGGTAGTCATAAAAGGGGGTACCCACGGTGATATAGCTACTGCTGCTATTGTAGTGAACTCCGTCCACCGTGTTATAGACGCCCCACCGGGATTAATGACTGTGAAGGATCTGCCGATCGTTTTTGCTCTGGGATCGAAGGCCCAGGTATAGTTAATAAATTAGGCCGAGACATGTCCAAGGGTTTCCCCAGGAGGAAAGGAATAATGACTGTAGAGAATGTGGTTGACGAATACATTAGAACTCATCCAGGGTCGCAGAGGTTACACGAGCGGGCAGAGAAGATCCTTCCTGCCAATGGTGCTACCCACGCTAGTCGTATCCTTGACCCTTTCAGGCCTTATATAACTCATGCTAAGGGGTCACGAAAGTGGGACGTTGATGGTAACGAATATATAGACTACGTGATGGGTCACGGAGCCCTGATACTGGGTCACTCCCACCCCGATGTGGTACGGGCGGTGCAGGAGCAGATGGTAAAGGGAGTTCACTATGGTGAAAACCACGAACTGGAGATTGAGTGGGCTGAGCTGATAAATAGCATGATGCCATCGATGGAGAGGGTCGAGTTCTTCTCCTGTGGGCAGGAAGCCAATATGATGGCGATAAGGCTTGCCCGGGCTTTTACTGGCAGGAGGAAAATCCTCAGGTTCGAGGAAAACTTTCACGGTTGGGCCGACGAGGTGACAGCCTATATTTCTGGAAAGCTAATCCCGGGCATTGTTGCCGACGAGGTTGTGGTAATACCAGGCCACGACCTTAACCAGGTAGAGGATGAGCTGGCCAAGAAAGAATATGCTGTACTCATGGTTGAGGGAGGAGGTGCCCACATGGGTGGTCAGATTCCATGGGGTGCTGATTTTGTTCGTGCGCTGCCTGGTCTCACCCAAAAGTATGGTACTGTCTGTCTAGTCGATGAGGTGGTTACTGGCTTCCGCGATTCACCAGGGGGGTGGCAGGCTACGGTGGGGGTAACGCCTGATCTAACCGCGTTAGGTAAGACCATAGGTGGGGGACTAGCTGTTGGAGCGCTGGGGGGTAGAGCTGATATCATGGATATTTTAAAGCCTAAGCCTCCTCCGCAACAGTTTCTTTTCCACACCGGGACGTGGAATGCTAACCCTCTCACCGCAGCCGCTGGGGTTGCCGCTTGCAAGCTGTACAAGGGAGGTGAGGTCCAAAGAAGGGTTAATCAGCTTGGCGCCTATCTTCGGGAAAAAGGTAACCAGGCTCTGAAAGAGCGAGGTATTGATGGCCGTCTTTATGGAAGGTCAATTGTCCACTTGTACCTTGGGCCGATCGACTACGAACCATCTGACGATACTCTGCCGCCCACTATGGACATTCGCCAGCTAATGGCAGGCGCCACAATGAGGATGCGGCTGTGTCTTCATTTACTCCATCGGGGTATTGCCACCATGGGGGCGAGACTGTTTATCCTGTCAATAGCCCACAACGAAGAGGATATCGACGAGACAGTCAAGGCTTTTGGCGATTCGCTAGACGCGATGGTAGCTGAAGGCACCCTGAGCCAAGCCAGCCTCGGGTAAAACAGGTTATTTAATCCCGGTTGCAGGCATATGGTAGCACTAGCTATTCTACTGACTGACCAGTTCAATACCTCTGCTGAAAGCCGCCATATTGAGTTCGAATGCTTTTGGGAAGCGCTCTTGTAATAGGGGTTCCAGCGACTCCTTGTCCAGTGGCAGGGTGCTGGAGCCAATGAGGGCGCCGGTGAGGATTACGTTGGCCAAGATGGGGTCTCCCAGTCTTTGTGCTTCCTCAGTGGCATTTATTACCCATGCTTTGGCTGACAGCCTCTTGATGGCGTCTAGAAGTTCATCCAGTTCTGGGTATTCAGCCTGACCACCGGTGATGTCGATAGGGTGTATCGCCCTGGAGTTGACTATGGTTATGACATCTGGGTTGCCGTACCGTCTCAGCATACGCATGGCTTCTACCGGTTCCAAAGCGAGGATGATATCAGCGCGCCCTTCGGGTACAATCGGGCTGCACTGGACTTCCTTTGATATCCTCACATAGTTGGTAACAGAGCCACCCCGCTGGGTTGCTCCGTAGGTCTGTCCGAATGTCACAAGGTAGCCTTTTCGGACTAAAGCATCGCCAATGAGCAGCGATATTTGCACATTGCCCTGCCCAGCGGCGCCGATAACGATCAGATTGAGCGGGTCCTTCATCAATGTTTTGGTGGTCATGTTGCCTCCCTTATGATCGCTCCTTGCGGACATATATCGACACATACACCACAGCCGGAGCAGATAATCTCGTCTATTTCAGCCTTGCCGGTCTTCTTGTTCCATATCAGCCCAGGGCAGAGGAACAGCCGGGTGCATAACCTGTCACAGCCACAAGCCTCCCCTATACACTTATCGGGGTCTACGTATACCCTGTATGGAGGCTTTTCCCTCCTGGCCCTTATCAGCTCGCACTCACGTTTCATTATGAGTACCCTAACATCGCCATCCATGGCCATCATGTCCAGCAGGGTTGCTGTAGTATTCTTAAAGTCAAAGGGGTCGCAAACCTCAACCCGTATTCCCATCGAGCGGCATATAGCTTCTATGCTTACCGCTCTTGCTGGCTCCCCCATAGCCGTTTCTCCAATTCCAGGGTGAGGTTGGAAGCCGGTCATGGCTGTAGCGCCATTATCAAAAACGACGAGGATAAAGTTGGAATGATGGTGAATGCCATCTATAAGTGCTGGGATAGCAGCATGATAGAAGGTGGAGTCGCCGCAGGCAGCGAGCACTGGTTGGTTGAAGCTGAATTGTCCCAGTTTTCCAAATCCATTAGCCATACCGGCCCCAGCTCCCATGCAGTAACCGTTTCTGCCCACAAAAAAGCCAGCAGCGGTTGGTCCCACACCGTAGCACCCTATATCGTTGGTAATGAAGCCATTGCGTCCGTCTAACCTGAGGGCGTTCTTGATCGCCCAGTAGCTAGCTCTATGGGGGCAGCCAGGGCATAAGGTCCCGGGGCGCGTGATAACGTAGCTTTTTGAGAGCGCTTCAACCTCCTTTTCATATTCGATATCTCGAGGCTGGTAGGTGAGACCCATTATGGTCGTTATAGCTTTGATAACCGTGTCTGGGTTTAGCTCTCCGTAGGCATTTACATGCCCGGAGCGCTTGCCGTAAAAGGTGGGATGCTGGCCAGTGGATGGTAGGTTAGCCACCAGTTCCATCACGCTCCGCTCCACGAAGGGGTCGATCTCTTCTACAAAGAGGATTTTCTGTGACTTGCTCAGGTGTCTCTCCACGAATTTTTCCGGTAAGGGCCAGGATGTACCCAACTTAAGGATGCCCACCTTGTCTTCCAGGTTTAATATCCTCACTGCCTCCTGAGAGTGAAGCCAGCAGCTACCGCAAGTAATAATCAGCAACTCTGCCTTATCTGGGCCTACGTACCGGTTGAATGGCGATGACTCAAACCTTTCCCGTGCCTTATCCAGCTTCTGATGTAAGAGGTCATGCCGCCTAGCGCCTCTCCCTCTTTGTCTGTTGTCAGCATCGAAGTTCACCTTGTGTTCTGTTCTAGGCAGTTCGCCCAGCTTCACATTGCCCCTGGTATGGGAGATTTTACTAACGCAGCGCAGCATGCATACGGTATCCAGTTCCTCGGAGAGGTCAAAGAGCCATTTTGTCATATCCTTGGCTTCCTGGAAGTCGCCTGGCTCAAGCATCGGAATATCCAGCCACTTAGCGACAGGTCGAGTGTCCTGGTCGTTAGAACTGTTCCGCTGACCTGGGTCATCGCAACTTACCAGGACTAGCCCGCTGCCGACACCGCTCATTACGAGATTGGCCAGGAAGTCCGAAATGACATTCACCCCGTTCTGCTTCATGGAGGCTATAGCGCGGATGCCAGCCAGGGAAGCGCTGGTAGCGGATTCCATGGCTACCATCTCATTTACCGACCATTCCGCGTAGATGCCTCTCCTTTTGGCAACTTCGGCTATGGCGGGAAGAATCTCTGATGAGGGTGTCCCGGGGTAGGAGGCAGCAAACCCTATCCCTGCCTCCAGCGCACCACGGGCGATAGCCTCGTTACCCATCAAGAGTAGGGTTGTGCCCGGAGCATCCATATCAATATCGGGCATCGTAATTCACCTCCTCAATTGCTATCCGCTTTTTGGTATGCGAGTTCGCTGGCAAAGTGTTGCGATAAATCAAAATAAAGCAGGTTCTTAATCGCGGATGATGTGTAGTACCTCTTTAGCTATGTATTCAGGAGTGCTGAAAATAGTACCAGGCAGCGCCTCTATGCAAAATGGGTATGTCGGAAGCCTTACTGGGTTGCACGTCGCCATGCATATCGAAATCCCGCAACATTTCTTCACAAGCTCTTGGTTATATCTTGAGACGCTGTCTATAGCTGTTGACGAACTCTTCAGTAGATACGGGTGGCTCTTTTGTTGCTCGCAACCGCAACACCTTCTCCTTGTTTCTCCTTACCGCCAGGCTCCGAGGGCTAGTCCCTTCCTTACGGGAATCGGTAAGTATGTCACGGGTTAATGGACCAATAAGTTCCCTCAAGCCCTTGAAGACGTCCTCAGTTGTGCCTCCAATGGTGTTAACAAACCAGGGTACGAACCAGCCGAGATTGGACATAAAGTCGGGGACAAAGTGTATCCCTCGCTGAAAAAGTATCTCCACTGCCTCATCGGTTACGGGCACGTTGGCAAGGCTGGAGATAACCTTAGCCTGAACACGGCTGACGTTACTCTTGTCAATCACGTGACAGCGTGCCCCGGGGATAAGGACATAGACAGGCAGGGAATATATTGCCTCCTTCTCGATGTGTTGAGCGTCTTCATACTCCTGTACGGCCCTATCTCCATGTTTCCTGCGCGCATCCAGTAACTTCCCGACATCAAGACCACCCTCATTAAATACCATTCCATTTATGGTTGATATCGCTACCACTTTGGCACCTTCATCAGACATGAATCGTGCCGCGCAACCACCCACCTTACCAAAGCCCTCAATGGCTACCGTCGCTCCCTTAAGCTCCATACCGGCAAATTCGCACGCTGACTTAGCTGCTACCACCACTCCGTAGGCTGTGGCTTGATCCCCAATGGGGTCCTCGTCTGCTTCCTGCTGCAGGCCGATGCTTGCAGACGGGGGCAGGCCAGCCCCTTCACGGATCATAGCTACATCTTTGGCGTTGGTGCCCATGTCCGCCCCAAGCCTTATCATTCCTTCTGCAAGAAGCGGCTTTACCGCCTTGCCAAAAGCTCTCAAAATAGCCTCCCGTGGTGCCCCTTGTATGCTGGGATCAGCCCATATGCCTGCCTTGGCACCACCTTGTTGGACATCGAGGGTGGCAAACTTGTGTGTCATTGCCCTGGCCAGCCATGATATTTCCTCCGTGGTTATGTCTGGGAGCATGCGGGTGCCACCTGACGCCCTGCCGAATATAGTGGTGTCGACGACAACAACTCCTTTCATTCCCACAGCAGGGTCACAAACATGGAAAATGCTCTCAGGACCAATTTCATCGCCCATTTTCATCCATTCAGGCATATTAATGCTCCTTCTTCCTTCGAATTTATCACCGTCGTAGGTATGTTCAGGTTTTATCCTTAGACAAACGGCTAAGTCCCATCTCCTCCGATGATCTGTATTCAAATGGGTTGGAATCGCCTGCGGGAATAGCAACATACTAGCGTTGCACACAAACAGTGTCAAATCGATACCTTGACTGCTGGGGCAGGTGCCCTTAAACTTGGCTATTATTCTAAGTACAATGAAAGGTGGTATTCGTTACTGTGGAATCGCTTAATGTGCTCGTCACCAGTGTGATAGGCGAAGAATGCCTGCAGCAGATTACTCAGGTAAGCCCCAATATAAAGCTGACGGATGTTTCAGGTTTGCTCCGTGCTGAAAACGGGGGAGATTTTGCCTCAAAAGAGAAGCTCGATGCCCTGCTAGCTGATACTGAGGTGATCTTTGGGCTGAGACTCCCCCAAAACGTCATTAGCCGAGCCCCTGAGTTGAAATGGGTTCAGGTGATGGCGGCTGGAGTAAACAGGTTTTTGGATTCCGAGATGGTGGAGAGCCCGGTAATACTCACCAACGTGAGTGGCATTCATGCCACCCCAATCGGTGAATTCGTCCTTGGGCTAATGCTGATGTTTGCCAAGAACGCACCGTTGCACTTCCAGTTGAAGCAAGAGAAACAGTGGAAGCGGCTTCCACCGTCGATATTACGCTCAAAAACGGTGGGAATTGTAGGGCTGGGTAATATTGGGCGGGAGGTGGCACGCTTAGCGAAGGCCTTTGGTATGAGAGTTATGGCCACCCGCAGATCGGCTAAGCGAGACGGGCAGGCCAGGAATGTTGACATAATGTTACCTCCAGGTCAACTACACCGATTGCTAGCGGATAGCGATTTTGTGGTGCTCTCTCTACCGGGCACGCCTGAAACCAGCAAATTGATTGGGGAAAAAGAGCTTCGAAGCATGATGCCCACTGCTTATCTGATTAACATAAGTAGGGGCGACGTAGTGGATGAGGAGGCATTGATTCAGGCCCTTGATGAACGTTGGATCGCCGGGGCTGGTTTAGACGTGTTTGCTACCGAACCGTTACCCCCTGATAGCAGGCTGTGGGAGCTCTCCAATGTAATCCTCAGCCCTCATATTGCTGGTGGCATGGAGGACTACGACATGCGAGCAACCGAGCGGTTCGTGGAGAACCTAGGGCGCTACTTGAGCGGAAAGAAGTTGCGCAATGTGGTGGACAAGAAGAGGGGATACTAGAGGTGTGAGTGGATAGGCTAAGAGGATGCAAATTGCATCATTTGGAGTAATGGACTAGATAATGGGTTTCTTATCAGGGAGATGACTGCGAGCCAATGTAGTATTAGATTTCGTCGTTATGAGGGAATTTTGCTATCAGCTGGTGAAAAACGAGAGCGAGCTGAAGGGTGCCTTTGAAGTGAGGAGACGTGTGTTTGTCGAGGAACAGGGTGTTGCGGAGGAACTGGACCTCGACGGCAACGATGGCGAGGCGCTTCATATGGTGGTCAAGGATGGAGCGGAGGTTGTTGGCACCGCCAGGGTTCGGTTTCTGGATGTCAAGCAGGCCAAGATAGAGAGGATGGCTGTCCTGGACGGTTTCCGCCGCATGGGGATAGGCCGGGGAATCATCTCATTTCTGGTAAGAGAACTGAGGAAAAACCAGGTGGAACAGGTAGTTCTCCATGCCCAGTACGAAGTGGTGCCATTCTACAAGTCATGCGGATTTGAGGAGACAGGCTTGCCTTTTAGTGAAGCAGGGATTAAACACATAGGAATGCAGAGGCGAATTTGACTCGGTTTGAGGAAAGAGAGGGGGTGTCAGCCTGTGGAGCAACATGCAAATCGTTACAATATTTCATTTCCCTCAATCCACCGATGCTTGTCTAGTGAGCGGGTGAGAAAGCGGTTTGCTAACTCGGCGGAATTATTCCAGAGAGTGAGCGAGAGTGAAGTCAAGGGAGGTAAAAGATGAGTGGAGAAGAGATAAACGAGATTGTTGACGCTGAGCAAGGAACTGGGAAACCCTGGCAGGGTATCCAACCGTGGCAGATTATAGTAGTAGTGGTTGTGGCATTTATTCTGTTGGCAGCGTGTGGGGTTGGTGGTTATTTCCTTGGCCGCAGCCAAGCCTATTCGGTTGGCTACAATGTTGGCTATGATGAGGGCAACGCTACTGGTCACGCAGCAGGTTACTTAGCTGGGGAAGCTGCCGGTTACAACTCAGGCTATGCAGAGGGCTACGACGATGGTCATGACGATGGCTATGACGAGGGCTACGACGAAGGCTACGACGAAGGCTACGATGAGGGCAGTGCTGGAGTTGCGAGTAGTTATGCGGCTGGCTATAACGCTGGCTGGAACGCTGGCTATAATGTTGGCTACTGGGATGGTTATTACTATTGGTGAAGATTACCCTGAGAGCAATGTTAGGTAGCATGCTTGAATTTTGGGTTTCTTTTCTGCTATTCATATCTGCCTGAAGGTAAAGCCACTTTTTAAAGATTGCATGAGGCCGGGCTGGTGGTGGATTTCCATTGGGATGGTGCTTATTCAAGTTATTTTGCTGGGTGTGGATAATCTATTTGGTAATCCAGGCCATGAAGTCATAACGAGGCTAACCGGAATTATTCTGAAGGATGATAGAGATTGAAATCAAAGGAGGTAAGATATGCATGAGGAGGAGATGTATGGGGAAGAGGCTAATGAGGAAGAGTTCTTCGAGGATGTTGATACCGAGCCGAAGGGAATCAAACGTTGGCTGAATAGGAAAGTCTGGCACCGCATCATACTATGGCAGATTTTATTAGTGGTTGCACTGGCAATCGTCTTGGTGGTAGGGTCTGGCACTGGTGGTTATGCCATTAGCCATTACCAATCTTATTCGGATGCCTATGATACCGGCTATGCTGATGGCAACACTACCGGTTATGAAGCCGGCTATGCTGCAGGTAACCTTACTGGTTACGACTCGGGCTACACAGCCGGCAACGTCACTGGCTATGACCTGGGCCACTCCGACGGCGTAGATGAAGGCTACGTTGAGGGCAAAGCCGACGGCTACGATGAGGGTTATGACGAAGGCTATGATGAAGGGGAAGATGATGGCTACGCTTCAGGCCACAGCGTGGGCTACGCTTCGGGTCACAGCGTCGGCTATGCGTCGGGCCACAGCGCCGGCTACTCTTCGGGCCACAGCGCTGGCTATTCTTCGGGCCACAGCGCTGGCTATTCTTCGGGCTTCAGCGCTGGCTATCAGGATGGCTGGGACGATTGCTATGATTTCTACTTTCCATGAAGAATGCTATGCGAGTGAGCATTGTTGAGTTTTCGGTTTCCCTATAAGGCATAATATGTATGTCGCAGATTCTGTAACCTATATGACTGAGGAGGGTTCGTTATGGCTTCTCATTCGGAAACAGGGCTTATAGAGGTAGCACCCCACGCCTGGGCGGTGATTATGTCGGTCATCCCGCCGCAGGGTGGAGGGCCGAACGCCGGTTTTGTCCTGGCCGGCGAGCAAGTGCTTGTCATCGACTCCCTCATCAGTCCTGGCTTCGGCCAGCAGCTTTCAGGATACATCCGCCAGGTAACTGACAAATCGCCCACTTATCTTATCAATACCCACAGTCACGGCGATCACGTCTTCGGCAACCAGGTATTCTCGCCCCCAGCTACCATCATAGCTCATGAGAAGGTACGTGAGACGCTCCTGTCACAGGGGGAGGTGATGGTCAAGTCATTTACCGAGCGGCTCTCGGGTCTGGTTCCAGACATCAAAGATACCAATGTGATAGCGCCCCACATGACCTATCGCCGCCACATGACACTACACCTTGATGGCCGAACTGTCGAACTCATTCACCCCGGTGTGGCCCACACCGACGGAGATACCATGGTATATCTCCCCGACGACAAGCTCCTCTATGCAGGCGATATACTGTTCAACCATATTTTCCCGCCCATCTTTGGTAGCAGTGGCGGATGGATCACAGCTATTGAGCAGATTGAAGCAATGGATATCGACACTATAGTTCCGGGCCACGGGTTTATTGCAACCAAGAAGGAACTGGGCGACCTCAAGCGGTGCCTTATCGAGCTACGAAGCCAGGTGAAGGACTGCTTTAATCAGGGTCTGTCCGTGGAGGAGGCCACCAAGAGGGTTGCTCTGCCGTACCTTGAGTGGCCTCGTGCTGAGCGTCTTCCCCTTGGGGTGCAAACCATTTATCAAGAGTTGGTAAATGACGGGGACACAAACTGACTATGTCGGTCTGAATGGGCCTCAAACAGCATTCTTTGGCTCACTGTGGCGTCGACCGAGGCAATATCTCTTTGCTACTTCGTTTTAGGGGGAGTATCTGGGCATGTGCCCCAGCCTACCCCCGGCCCTGGCTTTAGCTCGACGTGCAGTTCATCCAGCGCACATTGCCGCAGCTTTCGCAGCAGCTTTTGAAGCTGCTCGAGTTCCTCTTCTGATAAAGGGGACATCAGCTTGGCGATTAAAGAGAGCGCCACATCTTTGCCGGGGCCGACGAGTTCTTTGCCTTTGGCAGTTAGTTGAATCTCTGTGAAGGGCTGGCCCTTCCGCTTGGGATTGCGCCTCACCAGGCCATCTCTCTCCATACGATCGAGCAGTCCAGCGACAGAGTGACTTTTACGAAAGAGGAAACGGGCGATTTCAGCAGGGATCAATGGGGGGGGATAATCTGAGCAGAGCCACAGGACATCGAGCTTTTCAGGCGTCAAACCAACCTTGGCGAGCTCCATTTCATATACCCGGTACATTGCGGGCCAGGTTTGAGTGACAATGGCCCAAGCTGTGCGACGCGCATCCGGAAACTTAAAATCGTACAATGAACCCTCCTTTTAATTTTAGAAAAATACCATATCAAAAAATCAACTGCAAAGCAAGTCCCTTGGAATGATATGGAACTAAACATAACAGGAAGCAATAGCAATGAACAAAATTGATTGGGATGCCATTCTGCTTCCCTGCAATCCTGGGACGCACTCAACAACTATTCTTATTATACAACGTATCGATGGATAGAGCAAGGCAGTGTACTCGTTCAGGCAGATTAGTGGGACCAAGATCTAAACACCAACAAACATGAGGTTCCTACAGCAGAACCATGAGCAGGCTGGGCTTTGGAGCCTGAGGTGCGCGCTATTTTCATCTTTGACCCTAAAGATAGTTTAGCTGCCTTTACGTCGATATGCTGACCTGCGAGTTGAAGCTATAGCAAGTAAAGAGTATTATGTAGACAATACGATTGGAGGCCGTTAATTGAACCTTTCTGTTGAGCTTGCTCCCCATAATAAGCGAGGGTTGCAACTGAAAAACCCGGTGATGACGGCGTCAGGGACTGCAGGCTACGGCATGGAGTACGCTGAGTTGGTTGACATCGAGAGGCTGGGTGCCATCGTCTTAAAGGCGATCACACTGAAGCCTCGTTCTGGCAACCCCCAAATACGCCTTGCCGAGACGGCATCAGGGCTACTTAATTCGATAGGGCTTCAAAATGTCGGCGTCGATACTCTAATCGAGGAGAAAGCGCCTATCTGGAGCACCTGGGGTGTCCCGGTGATCGTGAACATCGCCGGGGAAAGCATCGCCGAATATGGTGAACTTGCTGGCAAGCTGGAAGGGGTTGCAGGGGTCAGCGGCATAGAAATAAATGTTAGCTGCCCCAATGTTGCCATGGGAGGGATGGAGTTTGGTAAAAGCCCTGAAATAGCCGCTGCGGTGACCAAGGCGGTGAAATCCAGAACTACTCTCCCTGTTATGGTGAAGCTGACTCCCAATGTAACCGATATCACCGAGATTGCGCGGGCTGTTGTAGAGGCTGGAGCCGATGCTGTCTCCCTGATCAACACATTGACCGGTATGGCTATCGATGTAACAAATCGAAGGCCTTTTCTGGGAAGCGTCACCGGGGGACTATCGGGACCGGCGATCAAGCCCATCGCCCTGTACATGGTGTATCAGGTT
>Ga0114920_10001016_pt1 | contig 12716 bp, 12 predicted proteins | sample ChitaG_FD_88683 | JGI IMG/M metagenome (GOLD analysis project Ga0114920, IMG submission 88683) | Deep subsurface microbial communities from South Pacific Ocean to uncover new lineages of life (NeLLi) - Chile_00310 metaG | ecosystem: Environmental > Aquatic > Marine > Oceanic > Sediment ... | reverse complement strand
TGCTTTTTGAGTAGCTTCTTCAGGGCGATCTCTATGAACCCAGGAGCACTGGTCACGAATGTTGGCCATTTCAAAGAGGTATTTATTTCAGCCTGCTTCTCTGATAGTTTTCTGAAATAGAGGCTCATGGGTTCGTGGTGAGCAGGCTGCCACTACCACCCGATTAAGGTTGTGCTCCTGTATTATCGCCTTTATCCTCTCCTGAGTATCTTGGGAGCAGGTGTAGAGGTTATTCTCGGCATAGGCCACATTAGGGAGAGTCTTAACATATTCCGCAACTTCAGGGACATTTATCACCCCTCCAATATTGATGCCGCAGTTGCAGATAAACACCCCAACTCTGGGTTCTTCCTCGGTGACATCCTTCTCCGGTGGGTATTCCTTCTTGGTGGTAAGGGTATTTCGTGCTGGGGCGAGCAAAGCAGAGGCGCTTCCTGCTGCTCCACTTGCCTGCGTCACTGTCTCAGGGATGTCCTTTGGGCCTTGAAAGGCTCCACAAACGAAGATTCCTGGTCTTGAGGTCTCCACCGGCGAGAACGTCTGTGTGTAGCAAAATCCGTAAGGATCTAGCTGAACTCCGAGCTTCTTTGCTAGGGCAACGCTTTCTGGGGAAGGTTGAAGTCCTACAGATAAGACAACCAGATCAAACTCGCAAGTGCTTGGCTTATCATCTTCCCCCAGATACTTCATGAGCAGATTTCCTGTGCCATCTACTTCTTGAACCTCGTAGACCTTCGTCCTGACAAAGTCTATCCCCTCCCTCTTCGCTCGCTGGTAGAATTTATCGAAGTCCTTCCCCTGAGTTCGCATATCCATGAAGAAGATAGTTTCTTCTAAATCGGAGGGGACATGCTCTTTGGCCACAATTGCTTCCTTTATAGCGTAGGTACAGCATACAGAGGAGCAATAAGGATGGTCACTATCCCTTGAGCCGATACATTGAATCCAGGCTATCCTTCGAGGCGGTTTTTTATCTGAAGGTCTTAAGAGTTCGCCTTGATATGGCCCTGAGGCGCTTAACATCCTCTCAAATTCTATGCTGGTTACCACGTTAGGGTATTTCTTATAACCGTAGTTAAAGCAGGGAGTGGGATCAAATTCATCAAAGCCGGGTGAGAGGATCACCGCGCCCACACTTACTTCGATTTTTTGATCTACCTGATTAAAATCGATGGCGCCTGTAGGACAAAACTTTTCACAAGCACGACAAGTGCCTTTAAGGAAATAGGTACAAAGCTCCCGGTCTATAACCGGTATATTTGGTATCGCCTGAGCATAAGGCACATAAATTGCCTTTCTTTTCCCTACCCCCTGGTCAAATTCGCTGTTGGTGCTCCAGGGGCATTTTTCTTGACAAATCCCGCAGCCAGTGCATAGCGATTCATTTACCGAGCGAGCACGCTTTAAAATCGTTGCCTTAAAATCCCCGGGCTTACCTTCGACTCCAAGAAGCTCTGAGTAGGAAAGTAGCTCGATATTAGGGTGTCTTCCGCATTCAACAAGCTTAGGAGATAGGATACATATGGAGCAATCACAGGTGGGGAAGGTCTTGTCAAGCTGAGCCATAACTCCGCCTATAGCCGGGGATTTCTCAACCAGATATATCTTATATCCTGACTCGGCTAGATCAAGCGCTGCCTGGATACCTCCGATTCCTCCCCCAACTACCATCACCGCTCCTACAGACCTATCTTCACCTGCCATCGCTTGGTATCCTCCTCTAAACCTTTGCCTTCTCTTTTTTCAGTGCCTCCTCGGCAAGCCTTGCCGCATCTACTTTTGCTTCCTCGGATCTCTTATCTACGATGGCTCTCACCATTCGGTTGCGTAGCTCCTGAGAGAAAGCATCAATTTCCTTTATCATTTCGATGAAGGAAGGGTGGACATACCCCTCCCTCACTGCCATGCTCCTCAGCGCCTTCATCACATCAGCGAAATTAACGTTCTGGGGGCAATGTGCCTGGCAGGTATAACACTGAGAGCAAAGCCAGGGGAGATTAGAGGAGAGAACCTCCTTTCTCATCCCCAGAAGCACCATGCGAATTATCCTCCGTGGGTTGTATTCAGGGTCAATATCGGAAACGGGGCAGCTGGCAGTGCACAACCCGCAAGCAAAACAGAGCTTAATATTTTCCCCACCCGGTTCAGCAGCAACATCATATTTAAATTTGGTATCTAATTCATTGAGGACTATAGCCATCTTTATGCCTCCTTAGTTAACTATGGTTTAGTCCGGCAGCCTCCAGAATCTCAGGAACCCTTTCCTCTTTTCCAATGAACATGATGTGGGTTCCATCGCATAGTTTCTCTTCCTTGGCTTGTCTTATTAACCTGCCGGCTATTTCTATTCCTTTAGCAATGCCGGTGCCTTTTGGAGCTTGGGCCAGTTCGTCAAGCATATATTGAGGGACAAAAATGCCGGGAACGTTCTCATTCATATATTTAGCCATCTTTGCTCCAGTAGCAGGCACTATCCCCAGTAGGACCTTGACCTTTTCATCATACTTGCGGACGAACTCCATAAACCTCTTAAGCTCATCGAGTTCGTAAACCGCCTGTGTTTGGATGAAGTCTATCCCCGCCTCCAGCTTCTTCCGTACTCTGAGCATCTGGGGCTCAATGGGGTCGGCTGAAGGGGTAGCGGTGGTCCCGATACAGAAGTCGGTACCTCCATTAAGCTCGTTACCAGCCATATCCTTGCCTGAGTTCAAGGTGTGGACGAGGTGGATAAGCTGTGTCGAGTCAAGGTCAAAGACTGGTTTTGCTTCTATGTGGTCACCGACGACTATCGAGTCGCCGGTAAGACAGAGAACATTGCGTACCCCTCGTGACCAGGCGAAGAGAAGGTCCGCTTGAAGTGCCAGGCGATTCCGGTCTCGGCAGGTCATCTGAAACACCGGCTCACCGCCGTGCTCTTTGATTAACAGGCAGATGCCTATAGAAGGGTAGCGCATCACTGAGCTCTGGTTGTCAGTCACATTGAGAGCATCTACCTTGTCCTTGAGAAGCTCGATGTGCTCCAGCGACTTCTCTATATTGGAGCCTTTTAACGGAGCTGCCTCAGCAGTTACCACGAAGTCCTTCGTTTTTAGTATTTCCCTGAAATCCCTTGCCATCCTTCGCCTCCTAAGCCTTTATCGCTTCCATCTTGCCCGGTCTCTTTACTGCCCGGAAGTTTTTCGGCGGATAGTATTTCTCCATCAGGTCCAGTCTTCCCTGTTTCTCCAGCCTGTTGTAGATGAGGACCCAGGCGCAGTCTTTATCCGGGTCTATCTCACACTTTCCCCCTTTCCTTGTGCCGCCACAGGGACCGTTAAGAATCCCTTTGGCGCAGCGCACCATGGGGCAGATACCCCCGGTTCGGTCAAGGAAACAATCCCCGCAGGCTCCACAATTCTCTAGCCACACCCCTTCTCCCTCAGGGCTGCCAAGGAAGGTGGTGTTCACTGCGGGAAAGACCGGCTTATCCTCAAATACCTCAGCTATGGTTTGTATTCCAGCTCCACAGGCTAGAGAAAGGACTGCTTCCACCCCCTCGACCTTGTCTCTGAGCTCTTCCACCATCTCTTTTTCACATTGTCTCTCCGCCGTAGTTTCAACAGTACCAATCTTTTTTCCCTCCTTGCTTCGGGCGAGCCGAAGTTGTGAAGCCAGTATCCCCACCTCCTTCTCCCCTCCCGTCCAGCAGATGGCAACACATGTCTCACAGCCGGCTAGAAGCACTTTCTTATAGGGGGCTATCATCTGGATTATTTCTTTTATGGGTTTTCTTTCAGCGACTATCATTTTTCCTCTCCCGACTCTTTCATTCTTTCATTCATTTCATTTATTGCCTGAATGAACTTATGAGGGGCATTGGCGGCAAGGTTGAACATTGCCACACGTCTGCCGTCTATCCCAATCTCTTTCAATAGCGTCTCGGAATATTTCACTCTCTCCTTTGCCCTTACATTTCCGGTTAGATGTTGGCAAAGTCCGTCTTCACACCCGAGCACCAGTACCGCTACGGCACCTTCCTCCACAGCCTTCAAGATGTGGATTATATCCACCCTCCCAGCACAGGGAACCCGGATAATTCGCAGGTTCTCTGGGCAGTGAAGCCCTTGCTTCCCAGCTGCGTCGGCGGCAACATAGGCAGAATGTTCACAGCAGAAAGCTACAATTTCTCCGTTCATGATGCTCCTATCGCTTTAATTTGGGCCAGGATTTGTTCATCACTATAGCCTTCAAATTTTATCGCCTTGGCCGGGCAAATAGCAGCGCAAATACCGCATCTATCACAGGCAAGCTGGGAAATGTCAGCCGCCACTTTCTCGCTATCTATCTGAACCAGCTGGACGGCATTGTGCGGACAGACACGGATGCAAGTGAGGCATGCCACGCATTTTTGAGGATCCACTTTAACCCTATCCACCTCCGCCACAACCCCTGGGGACAAGAGTTCGCGGATCTTAGCAACAACACTGAAAATATCTGTTAATACCCGGCCAAGGCCCAAATCTCCTCGACAATTTCCAATGAAAAATACCCCTTTTCTCTCTGAGGAAACAGGATAAAGGTGCACATTTTCCTCCTGGTAAAAACCCTGGGGGTCAGTTCTTATCTTTAGCAGAGAGCTTAAACCTTTAGTACCCTCACTAGGCAGGAATTTCTCCTCGGCTACCACAAGATTACAGGTGAGTGTTACATCCTCCCCGAGCAGAACGTCTTTTGCCTCGATTTTCACTCGGCCATCATCTGCTGAAATCGTGGGTTTTTCGTCGAACTTTAGGAACACTACCCCCTGCTCTCGTGCCTCACAGTACAGTTTTTCCGCTCCTTCACTATCCACCTTGACGTTCTTGCAGAAGACATAGATTTCGCTGCCCCACCTCTGTTTAACTGTTAAGGCACTATTTAAAGTGGCCAGTGTCGGGAAACGAGAGTTCTCATCGGAGAGGTCAAATATAAAACCTACGGTGTCGGGTTTTGCTTCTGGAGTTGGTGCCTGAAGCAGCTGGGCCAGCCTCTCTTGTGAAATGATGTTAACGCCAGGCTTAAGCGGGAAGTCTCCAGCAGCAACCTCGGTTTTATATCCAGTGGCGAAAACTATGGCTCCAAAACTTCGCAGGGTTTCCTTTTTCCCCTTTCTTATCCTTACACTGAAATCCCCTATCTTCCCTTCCACCCCTGCCACTTCAGTAGAGGTGAGAATCTCAATGTTTTCCTCTTTTTCTACTGCTTTTATCATCGTCTCTCTTTGAGAGCTATAAAATCCTTCAAGCTCCCTAAGCTTTCCCCCCAAGGTCGATTCTCTTTCTATCAGAGTGGTTCTAATGCCAAGCTGGGAAAGCTCAAGGGATGATTTCATCCCGCAGAACCCCCCACCCACCACTAGAACCTCGTTGTTTACCGCAATTTCCTTTGTTTCCACAGGCTGGAGCAGCTGAGCTCTATCTGCCGCCATCATTATCAGTTCCAGTGCCTTCCCAGTGACATCTCCTTCATGAGCCCAGGAACATTGCTCCCTGATATTTGCCAGGGAGAGAAGATTGGGGTTAAGCCTGAGCTTTTCTAGAAGCCCGGCAAAATTACGCTCACAGAACTCTGGTGAGCAAGCAGCGATTACCACTCTATTTACGTTCTCAGTCAGGACCCTTGAAGTTATTGCTCTTGTTCCTTCTTCAAGGCACAGATTATGGCTTATGTCTACAAAGGCGACATCTTCAAGATTCTCTAAATTCCCACTAATTTTAGGGAAATCTATGTTTTTCAGACTCCCTCCACAATCACAGAGGAAAATGCCCATCTTTATTTGCATCTCTGTAAAACCTCCATCGCTCTTTCTGCTGCCGAGATTCCATGAGCGATCGAATCAGGGATATCCTTGGAACCCTGACAAGCTCCAGCCAGGAAAATCCCCTCAACATTGGTTTCTACGGAATTGAACGGCTCCTTGGTGTCGAAGAAGCCATCGTCTCCTAAATTTATTCCCAAAACCTTGGCCAGATCCCAGGAATCTTTTCTGGGGGCGATACCTACTGAAAGAGCTACCAGGTCAAAGTTTTCTCGCTCAACCCTTCCTTGTGAAATATTCTCAAACCTCACCTCAAGTTCATCAGAGGGAGCCTCCAGGATTTCAATTGGTACTCCGCGGATAAATCGGATACTTTCCTGACATTCCTTATAAAACTGGGCAAAGCCCTTTCCCGCAGTCTGAAGATCAATATAGAAGATGGTCACTTCAGCATCAGGAGTTTGATATGTGATAAGTCGAGCCAGTCTTATGGCATATTTGCAGCATACCTGGGAGCAATAGCCATGATTTTCGTCCCTTGAGCCTACACATTGGATAAAGGCGACCTTTTTAGGTTTCCCTCCATTTGAGGGAAGCTTAAGAGAGCCTTGATTTCTGAAAATCTTCTCCAGGTCAAGACCAGTTAAAACATTAGGGTATCTGCTGTAATTCAGGCAGCCAATTTCCCGAGCGTTAAACACGTCAAAGCCGGTGGCCACAATGATTGCCCCCACATTATTCAGTTCTCGCCCTTCCGGTTTTTGGGCAAAGGCTATAGCGTCTGTGGGACATACTTCTCGGCAGAGGTTGCACCTCTTCCCTTTGAGGCGGAGGCATTGGGATTCATCAATGGAGTAGGAGTAGGGAACTGCCTCGGGGGGAGGGGACTGGATTGCCTTAGGCGTGGTAGGGCAGACCTCGGCACACAGTCCACAGGCGACGCATTTTTGAGGGGAGATATATTGGGGCTTTTGCCAAACCTCCGCCCGGAAGTTGCCCAGTTCGCCATTTATCCCCACCACCGTTGAATTAGTCAGGATTGAGATTTGGGGATGAGTTGCCACCTCACTGAGCCTTTGGGGGAGGAGGCAGGCAGAGCATTTAGTGCAAACCTCCGTGGCTTTGCAACAGAAGGAGGCTGCTTTGCCTCCAATTTGTGCCTCCTTCTCTATTAGGTATACCGTGGAACCACTATTGGCTAGCTCTAATGCTGAAGTTATCCCCGCTATGCCGCCACCAATAACTACAATAGACTTATTCGCTTTCATTTGCCTTATTTAGCTCTTTCTTGTTTAGCAATTGCTCCACTCGATTCAGCAGCTCCTCGGGGTCGATGGGCTTGTGCATATAGTCCTCCGCTTCCATCGTCATCCCCTCTCGCATGGAGAGATGCATCTTCTCTCTATCGTCAGGATAGACGGTTAACATCAGCACCGGGATACGGGAGAAGAAGTAATATTTCTCATCAGTCTTGAGTTCCCGACAGACATCAAATCCGCTCTTACCAGGCATTATTACGTCTAGGATAATTAGATCAGGCTTTTCCTCTATCACCTTTCGTAGACCTTCTTCTCCATCGAGTGCCTGAACCACCTGATAGGATTTGCTTTCAAGCAATTTCTTCAATACTTTCTGCAGATTAGGGTCATCATCAACGGTAAGGATTTTAATTTGGTTCTCCAACTTTCCCCTCCTTACATTAAATTTGTTTACTTTCCCGATGTACGATTTGCCCCTGCCATGGCCCCCTTTATGTCACAAGTTAGCTCCTTAGGTTTAGGCAGAGTAACCACAAATTGGCTCCCTTTATCACTCCCTGGGCAAGGACTTATTGCCCATATCTTACCTCGGTGACCTTCAACAATCTGTCTGGCTATGGACAAGCCTAAACCAGCTCCTCTCTCAGTCAAATCGAGGCCGCGATAAAACTCATCAAATATCTTGGGCAGCTCCTCAGCAGGAATACCAACCCCGGTGTCGATTACCTCCACCTGGATATGTTCGTTATCATCCTTTGCTTTAACTGTCACCATGCCTCCAGAGGGGGTAAACTTAATGGCATTCGATAGCAAATTTATCAGCACCTGCTTAAGTTGTGCTCCATCTCCACAGGCTTCAGGAAGTTCCTCAGCCACCTCAACTTTAAGTTCTAATCCCTTCTCTTCAGCTAAGGGTCGTATTCCATCAATGGAATCCGTTATCACTTCCGCCAAAGAGATTTTGCTTATAATCGTGTCTCTGATACCGATTCGAGACACACTTGCGATATTATTTAGCAGATCTAGCAGCCCCGTGATGCTCTTGCTGCTACCCTGCAACATACTTTTTTGCTCCTCATCGAGCTCCCCGGCATAGCCACCAAGTATCAGTCGATTTACAGATTCAACTGATGCTAGAGGAGCCTTAATATCGTGGAAAACAACGGCTAATATATGCCCTAGGGTCTTCCTGGTATGTTCCAGCCTTGAACTAACTGCCTTAGCCAGGTTATTCATCACCGCGGCTTCTACCTCAGGGTCCTCTGCGAACAAACGTTTAAGCACCCTGGTATCTAGAGCAATAACTTCAGTTCTCTCCAGAGTCCGAGCAGTTCCGAGATGGATATAAGGACTTATCAGCCCGTGGCAACACAGGCAGCCACCTCGAGTTATCACACCGATGGTTGCCTTCCCTGTGCCTTGACCAATTTGAAGACTCATCTCCAGCGCCACTGAGCCTGATTCCATAATGTACATGGTCTGGCATAGGGTGCCTTCAGTGAAAATAGTGGTACCAGCTTCATAGACCTCTTCCTGGCAGAACGGCAACAGCTTTTTAAGCTGGGCATCGCTTACCCCATCAAATAAATCAGATAGTCTTAAAATACCTTCAATAAATTCCATTTCCCTGTTTCTTCAGTTTAATAAGCTAAAACAACTATTTAACGAGCAGTTCCTCTATCTTTTCCACCCGCTTCAACACCCTCTCCATCTGTTCTAAAATATTGCCTAACTCCGCTGATTTGGGGGCGGCTGTTTCCAGGACGTCTCCCACTAATTCCGCTAGTTCTGTGGGTTTGATTGGTCGAGAGACGTAATCCTCAGCATTCATCTGCGAGCCCTCTTCTCTTCTCCACCCCTTCCGGGAATGCTCCTCGGGACAAACATCTACCACTAACAAAGGCATTCTGTTGGTCTTAGTGCTTTCCTTGAGCTCCTTATGAAGCTTGAAGGCATCACCTCGTGGCTCAAGAAAACCTATGATAACCATATCAGGAGCTTCTCTCTCCGCTTTCTCCAGCCCTTCGCTTCTGGTAGAGGCTACGCTCACTTCGTATAAGTCCTCTAGGGCTTCCCTCGCTGTCTTGAGGAAAGCGGGCTCTCTATCCACCACTAAAATCTGTTGCCTTTTCATCCCTTCTCCCCTACTTTCACTTTACCTCGCTATCATATGACTGCCAAGCGCCAAATGGCGTACGCTTTATGTAGGAAAAACGAAACCCTGAAGGGGAAAGGATAGCCTTAACTGGCTGTGGTGATTACGCTGTGACATTTCAGTTATAGGGGGGATTTTGTTATAATTAGAAGAAGCCCCATGAACATCTGTGAGTCCAGTTACCCTTATTTTCGCCTTTCCTTGAGGAACTGAGGAGGAGGAAGGTTTAAAGTGGGAAGAATTAAAGTTCTCTTAGCTGAGGACCATGTGGTGGTGCGACAGGGTATCCGGGAGCTCATTCAGCGTGAAGAGGATATAGAGATTGTCGGTGAGGTGGGCGATGGAGAAGAAGCTGTTCAAGCAGCAGAGCAACTGGAGCCGGATGTCATCCTTATGGATATCGCTATGCCTAAGTTGAATGGCATCGAGGCTACCCGGCGAATAAAGGAGTCCCACCCCTCTATCAGTATCCTCGTTTTAACTGCCTACGATAATGAAGAATTCATCTTCGCCCTTTTGGAAGCAGGGGCGGCGGGATATTTATTGAAAAATGTGCAAAGCAGACAGTTGCTTAATGCCATTCGTTCGGTATATGACGGTGAATCCGTGCTCCATCCCACAATTGCCAAAAAGGTGTTGAGCCGCTTGCCATTGGGCAGGAAGAAACGCTCGGAGCAGGAAAAGGAGGGGCTTCTCACCGAGCGGGAGCTGGAGGTGCTTAGACGGTGGGCTGAGGGGCTAGTCAACAAGCAAATTGCTGCAAAACTTTTCTTAGGAGAGCGTACCGTTCAAACTCATTGGAGGAACATTTTCAACAAGCTGGGGATTAGTTCCCGAACCGAGGCAATAGTGCATGGCCTAAGCAAGGGTTGGATCACCATCAGCCGAGAGGAAGAATAAGGGGGCGAGAGGTTGCAGGAATATCCTATCAAGCTTCTACGCAATCCCCATTTCTGGATTATCCTAGTGATATTCCTTATCTGCGTTGCCCTTCACTACCCCCAGCAAATACCCTTTTTGAGAGAGCTGGGGCTAAGTTCCTTCTTGGGTTTATCCCGCCATGCTGTGGAGCGGGTATTCTTTTTAGTCCCTATAGTTTATGCTGGGCTCGTCTTTGGGCTACGTGGAGGCATAGTTTGTCTAGTGGCAGCTACTGCTGCCATGATGCCCCGAGTTTGGTTTATTTCCCCACACCCTAGGGATGCTCTATTTGAAGTCGGTGCTATCGTTGCCTTTGGAGCCCTAATTAATTGGTGGCTTGAGTCTCGGCGTAGAGAGAGTGGGCGGCGAGAGCAGATTATGCTGCAGTTGGAAGCAAAACGGCGGGAGCTTCAATCTTATATCCAGTCCATTAGGGAGAATGAAAGGCGCCTCTCAGTTCTCCACTCTGTTTCCTCGGCAGTGAACCAATCCCTGGAATCACAGGAGGTGCTTGATACTGCTGTTGATAAGATTAAGGAGGTAATGAACATAGACGCGGTATTGCTCTTCCTCTTAGATGAGGAGGCAGGGCGGCTGGAGCTGAAAGTTCACCGGGGAGTTTCACAAGAATTCGCTGCTAAGGTAACCGGGTTAAAGATAGGGGAGGGGCTTAACGGGCGGGTAGCCCAGACAGGAGAGCCATGCTTAGTAAGAGATTCAACCTTGGATTCCAGAGCTTTGCGGGAGGTGGTAAAGAGGGAGGGGATAAAATCTCAGTTTATTGTGCCCTTGAAATCCAGCGATAAAGTGGTAGGCACGCTGTGTGCAGCAACGCACGATGTAAGACAATTTACCACAGAGGAAGAGGAACTTTTAGTTCTGGTAAGTATTCAACTTGGCGTGGCTATTGAGAAAGCCCACTTCTTCCAGGAATTACAGAGAGTGGGGAGGAGATTTCAGGAGATATTTGAGAAAGCCTATGATGCCATTTGGATTCAAGATTTTCAGGGCAGGATTACTGATGCTAATCAGGCTGCTGCCAGACTCCTCGGATATGAGGTGAAAGACCTCATTGGCAGGCATGTATCCCAGTTCCTCGCTCCTGAGGGGCTGGAGGTGGCAAGAGAGGTGCGACAGAAACTGCTCCACGGTGAGGCAGTAAAGCAACCTTACCAACAGCGGATAGTGAGGCAAGACGGGACGCAGGCAATTCTTATGTTGAGCACTAGCCTGCTTGAGAATGAGGGTACCACACGAGCTTTCCAACACATTGCCCGGGATATCACTGAGGAGACAAAGCTCCATGAAGACCTCGAGCTTTACGCCACTCAAATTAGCCAAGCACATGAGGAAGAGCGCAAGCGTATCGCTAGGGAACTTCATGATGATACTATTCAGACTATGATTGCTGTTTCTCGTCGCCTCGATGACGTCACCTCTAGGGATTCGGCAACACTGAAAGAGGTGCTTAACTCTCTGGGGCAACTTCGGGGGGATATTGATAAAGCTTTAATCAGGACACGGCGTTTCATTCAGGATCTTCGCCCTCCCACTCTAGAGTATCTCGGCCTCGTTGCCGCTTTAAGAGAACTGGCAACTCAGGTACAGGAACAATCGGGCATAGAGATGAATTTGAAGGTGGAGGGAAGGGAGCGCCGCTTCACTTCAGAAGAAGAGCTTTTAATCTATCGAATTGCCCAGGAAGCCCTGCGGAATGTATGGAGGCACTCCCAAGCAACGAAGGCTGAGCTTATTATAGAGTTTAATGAGGAGAAGACTGTTGTCGTAATTAGCGATAATGGCAGGGGTTGCGAGGTCGGGGAAAGCTCAGAGTTCCTCAAAGCAGGAAAATTGGGACTTATGGGGATGAAGGAGAGGGCCCATCTTTTAGGGAGCACTTTAGAGGTGCGCTCCAAACCAGGTAAAGGCACTAGGGTGACGATAGAGCTGCCGGTATAAATACTGAACAGTTCCCCCTGAGACAGGGCTTCTAACACGAGACTTGGAGCATACCTCGTGGTTATCCAGAGCACACAATAGCTTGTTCTGTGTGATATACGAATAAGAGGCTGGCGACCTGTGTAAATGGATAGCCAGCCTCCCAGACAGGCGCTACAAGGTGTAGCTGTTAGCTCTTCCCGATTCTGAGCATCTTAGTTCCGCATACCGGGCCTACAGGAAGCAGCTGCTCAGCACTTTGACAAGATGTTAGAGACTAGCGTGTCTGGTAACATAAGCAAATCAAGCGAAAAGGGAGATGTCGGCAAAATGTCGGCAAAAGGGGAGGAGGTTGAGCGTAGGCCGTACAGGTCTCGAACCTGTGACACCCTGATTAAAAGTCAGGTGCTCTACCAACTGAGCTAACGGCCCACTATACCTAAGCTAGTTTAGCAAATGTTGACTCCTCTGTGCAACTTGTGTGGTGGAACAGGCGTGTTGGGTTTCGGCAAACTGGCTCATCTGGGGAAATATCTCACGGTTGCAAGCTGATATGCTTTATTGCTACAATTAGCTTGATTGGGCGGCTCTTCGCTGTCGTCATTTTATAGCGGAGGGCTTTTATTTAGCTGGAGAAGTAAGTGGTAGCTGAGTATAACCCTCAGGA
>Ga0114920_10001015_pt1 | contig 12719 bp, 10 predicted proteins | sample ChitaG_FD_88683 | JGI IMG/M metagenome (GOLD analysis project Ga0114920, IMG submission 88683) | Deep subsurface microbial communities from South Pacific Ocean to uncover new lineages of life (NeLLi) - Chile_00310 metaG | ecosystem: Environmental > Aquatic > Marine > Oceanic > Sediment ... | reverse complement strand
GGTGATTGTTATTGATAATTTGATAACAGGTCAGGAAAAAAATATTGGGCAGCATATTGATAATAAGAAGTTGAAATTCATAAAGCAGGATGTATGCGATGTGGTTGAGGTTAAAGGAAATGTTGATTTAATATTGCATTTTGCGTGTCCTGCCAGTCCGTTTGAGTATCAAAAATATCCAATAGAAACATTGCGTGTTATGTCTTTTGGTACCTACAACATGCTTGAACTTGCAAGAATAAAGAATGCAAAATTTCTACTTGCTTCTACAAGCGAGGTGTATGGTGATCCAGAAGTACATCCGCAAAAGGAAGATTATTTTGGAAATGTAAATTTGTTAAGTCCACGGGCAGTATATGATGAAGGTAAAAGATTTGCCGAGACGCTTACAATTTCATATTTTAGAAAATTTAATCTAAACATTGGAATTGTGCGGATATTTAATACCTATGGTGAGAGAATGCATTCAGGGGATGGACGGGTGATACCTTCGTTTATCTCAGAAGCATTAAAAAATAAGCCATTGCCAATCTTTGGAGATGGTTCACAGACAAGAAGTTTTTGTTATATTAGTGATATGGTGAATGCGATCACTAAGGCTGCTCAGATTGATTATCCAATGCCGATGAATTTAGGCAACCCTGCAGAGTATACAATACTGCAATTAGCAGATATTGTGAAGCGTTTATGTCCAAGCCAAAGTGAGTATGAGTTTCTACCTTTGCCAGACAGTGATCCTAAAAAGCGAAAACCCGATATATCAAAGGCAAAAAAGCTGTTAGGCTGGGAGCCTAAGATTGGTCTTGAGCAGGGATTAAAAAAGGTTATTGAATGGTTTAGGAGAAAAAAATGATTGAATTGTTTGAAGTACATGGCGGTAGGATAATTCTTGTCGTTATTTTGGGATCAATAATATATTTTGTTTTTCAAAAAACTATTCCTCGTTTTATAAGACGGACAGTAAGAATGAGAATGAAAAGTAAACCAGAAGTCGAGATGCAAAAGAGAAGTCGAACAATTTCTAATGTTATAACCAGTACAATTGGCATTGTGATTGGGATAGTGGTTCTATTTACAATCCTCGCTGAAGTTGGTATTAATATAGCGCCAGCATTAGCGAGCCTGGGAATTTTAGGTTTGGCTGTTAGCTTTGGTGCGCAGAGTTTGATAAAGGATTTGATCAATGGTATTTTTATTTTGGTGGAGAATCAATATGGTGTAGGTGATGTTATACGTGTTGGTGATATTGCCGGTCTTGTTGAAGAGGTTAATCTTAGAAGGACCATTTTGAGAGATCTCGACGGTGCTGTTCATTATATACCAAATAATGAAATAGGTATTGTAACTAATCTAACCAAGGAATATTCAAGAGTAAATATGAATATCACGGTTGCCTATAGAGAAGATTTAGACAAGGTTATAAAGGTTATCAATCGTGTATGCCGTGATATGGCAAATGAGAAGGATTGGAAGGATAAAATAATAAAATTGCCACAGGTTCTAAGGGTGAATAATCTAGGTGAATCTGGTATTGAGATTAAAATTGTAGGTGATACATTACCACTTGCCCAGTGGGATATTATGGGTGAATTACGTAAAAGGATTAAAAAGGAATTTGATAAGGAAAATATTGAAATCCCCTTTCCACATATGAAGGTTTATTTTGTTGACCGGCCTGATTCTAAAACGAGAGATCTAAAAAACTAATTTTAGAGATTTCTGGACTTTTCCAGAAATCTCCAGACAGGTGCTTGACAGGAATAGTTTTACAAATATAATGTAATTATATATGGGAAGACTAATATGAAGAAGTTTTGCTTCATTTTAATAGTTATTCTATTACTTGTTCTTGCGTGTGCACGGAAGGAAGAGGAGTTGGCGGGTGAGCAGGGTGGAACTATGGTAATAGGCACAACTGATCTTCCGACAACAATATCACCTCTTGAACCGTCAATGTTTGGTTCTAATGAGATTCTTGATTTACTGTTTATGCATCTTCATCGTATTGATTCTGAAACAGGGAAAATGAAACCTGAGTTGGCGGCATCATGGGAATTATCTGAGGATTTAACCTCGATTACCTATTATTTACGTCGGGATGTAAAGTGGTGGGATGGTGAGCCTGTGACTGCTGAAGATGTGTATTATACTTATGAAAAAATGGTTGATCCTGAAACAAACTATCCTAATATAGCAAAGTTCAGATTTGTTAAAAAAGTTGAACTCGTTGGTACTTATGCAATTAAATTTACATTTGATAGAGTTTATGCTGATCTTTTAACTGATTCTGATATTATGGCAGTGCCAAAACATGTTGTTGAAAAATCAGGTGACACATTTGGAGAAAATCCTATTGGGAATGGCCCTTATAAAATAGATAAGTGGACATACGGCTCCGAGCTTATCCTGGTTGCCAATGATACATACTATCGTGGTAAGCCACCGCTCGATGAAATCCATATTAGGTACTATTCTGATATGAATAATATGATAGAGGATTTTGCCAGCGGAGACCTTGATTTAGTATTAAATATCACTTCAACCGCGGCAAAGGATTTAGAAAAAAATGAAAATATTGCTATTGATTCAAAGCCCGGTAATACATACACATATATCGGCTGGAATTTAAACCATCCTTTTTTAAATGACAAAGATATTCGAAAGGCACTGAGTATGGCGATTAACACAAATAAGATATTGGATGAAGTGTTTGGAGGAATGGGGGTTATTTCACTTGGTCCATTACCGCAATCGTCCTGGGGCTATAATGAGAATATAGTGCCTATTGAATATAATTTATCTAAAGCAAAGGAGATATTGAAAGACAAAGGATTTGGGGATCGAAATCGTAATAGGATTCTTGATAAGGGTGGCAGAGAGTTTGTGCTTAATATTGTTACCAATATTGAAAATCCTACGAGGGTTGCAATTCTCGATTATATTACAAAGGATTTAACGGCGCTTGGCATAAGGGTTAGAACCCGTACTTTAAACACCGCTTCATTTATTGACATAATAATCAAAAGAGAATTCGATGGATTTATCATGGGGTGGAGTGTGGAGGAGAAGATTGACCCTGCTATCTATTGGAATTCAGATCCGGCAAAAGGTTTATTCAATTTTGTATCTTATGAGAACATTAAAGTTGATTCATTAATGGATGTTGGCGCTGCAATGCTTAATCGTAAAAAAGCAAAAGAGATCTGGAATGAATTTCAGAAAATTATTTATGAAGATCAACCCTATACATTTCTCGCCGTTTCAAATAATATATCTGCATGTTATAAGCGAATTAGAGGTGTTGCCAAAGGAATTGCATTAGCTAGTGTATATACCTATTGGATTCCTGAGGCTGAACAGAGGGTTGCTGTTGCACTGGTACTGTTAGCTGAAGATACAATTAGCCCTGAGGTAGAACCTGGGGAGATAACGGAAAAACCGCCAGAAGTCGTTAAACCGGAAGAACTTTTAGAGGCGGCAGTAAAGAAAGATACGACTTCAGCAGCAGATACTATAGAGGAAGTAACTCCTGTACCATTGGTGCCACCTAGACCTTTGGTTATTACGAGGGCAACACCTATAAAACAAGTTGTACCGAAATATCCTGAATCTGCTCTCACGGTTAGTGCAACAGGAAGAGTTGTTGTTCGTGTTTTGGTGGGAACAGATGGGAAGGTGAAAGCTACGACATTGTTGTCGAGTTTAGGAAATCCTGCTTGCGAAGCTGCGGCATTGGCTGCGGCAAAACAATGGGAATTCAAACCAGCAACCAAAGATGGTGAACCATTTGAGCAGAAAATTACAATACCTTTTGACTTTAAACCACCAAGGTAATGTTATCAAAAGGATATTCTCGGACATAATATATGGGGCCTCTACTTATTAAATCTTCGCCCTCCGGTGGGGGCCCCCCATTTTCAGGGAACAGGGGATAGGGAGACAAGGAGACCAGGGGACAAGGAGACGGGGGGACATGCTGCGCTGAAGACACGCATTTACATGCAAAGCTGGAGACATGCTTCGCTGAAGACACGCAGGACAAGTTCCAAGAGCCAAGAGACAAGAACCAAGAGACAAGAAGCAAGAAGATACGGAGATCTGGAGACAAGGAGAATCGGAGACACGCAGGGCAAGTTCCAAGAGCCAAATTCTCCCGCTCTGCGGGATCCTCAATTTTCTTATATAATGAATTAATATGATAAATCGGGACAAGAACTAAGAGACAAGAAACCAAGTTCCAAATTCCAAGAACCAAGAGACAAGAAACGTAGAGCGAAGGGCGAATATATCAAATACCTAAATGCCTAAAATACCTAAAAGATAAAATCAAAAAGGAATGGCTGTATGTGTAGTCATCAGATTCATCGGAAGAGGTAATAGTTTAACGCTCGATAAATCGGGCGACTACAGAAGAAGCCAAAAAAATTAAACACTCCTAATCTGCTTTAATCTATTGAAATCGGTCTGAATCAAATTTCCGAAGGAAATAATGACTTAATGACTAATGACTCAATGACTTTCAGTAAAACGATATAAACATTTGAATTGACACAACTCAGAAAATCGCTATTATTAGATGCGGAGGTAAAATGAAACGAGATCTTACATCAATTTTCGACCTGAGTAAACAAGAGATTTATGAAATATTTGATTTAACAAAAAAACTTAAGGAAGCACAAAAAAAGGGTGTAGAACACAAAATATTAAAAGACAAAACCCTGGCTATGATTTTTGAAAAACCATCCTTACGAACCAGGGTCACATTTGAGACTGGCATGACCCAGCTTGGTGGTCATGCAATATACTTAGCCCCAGCTGATATAAATATAGGCAAGCGAGAACCAGTTTCTGATGCAGCAAAGAATCTTTCAAGATGGGTTGATTTGATAATGGCCCGGGTTTTTGCTCATAAAACGGTTGAAGATTTAGCTAAAAGTGCCGTAATTCCAGTAATTAATGGGTTGTGTGATATTGAGCATCCCTGCCAGATTATGTGCGATTTGTTTACTATTATTGAAAAAAAGGAATCTTTAGAAAAAATCACAATTGCCTATATTGGTGATGGTAACAATGTGTGTAATTCATTTATTGCTGCCTCTGCTTTGCTCGAATTCAACCTTAATATTGCAATGCCCCGAGGGTATGAACCGAATAAGGATTATTTAGCCAAAACCAAAAAAGCAATTCTAACGTATGATCCAAAACAGGCTGTGAAAGATGCTGATATTATCTACACAGATGTCTGGGCATCAATGGGGCAGGAACAAAGTGCAGAGAAGAAAAAGAAAATCTTTAAACCTTATCAAATTAATAGTGAACTTTTAAAATCTGCACAAAAAGATTATCTAATTATGCATTGCCTGCCTGCGCATCGAGGTGAGGAAATCACTGATGAGGTAATTGATGGATCGCGGTCAATTGTATTTGATCAAGCAGAAAACAGGTTGCATATCCAAAAAGGAATTATGGTCTGGTTACTTCAAAGATCGTAGAAATGGCTTGTATCAAACAATATGGCATCTGAACAGATAATCTGCCTTTTAATATTCTTCATTGTTTATGTTTCAATAATCATTTTCCATGGACATAAGTCTATAGTTGCCTGGTGTGGTGTAGGCCTCTTAGTAGTACTCGGCATTATGCCCCCGATAAAACTCCTATATTACATAAACTGGAACATCCTCGGAATATTCTGGGGCAGTCTTGTAATTGCTGAACTCTTTATTTACTCAAAGATTCCTGCTTATCTTGCCGAAATTATAATCGGCAGGTCAAAAAATCTTGTTTGGGCAATTATCTGGATTTCTGCTTTTAGCGGTATTATATCGGCATTTGTAGAAAATGTTGCGACCGTGTTGATTGTAGCACCGATTGCCTTTGAAGTATCTCGCAAACTCAAGGTTTCACCTGTGCCTTTTATCCTTGGAATTTGTCTTTCGTCAAACCTCCAGGGAACCGCGACCCTGGTCGGCGACCCGCCCAGTATGATTCTGGCAAGTGCTACAAGAATGACATTCAATGATTTCTTTATTTTTCAAGGAAAACCAAGTTTATTCTTTGTAGTAGAATTTGCTGCAATTATTTCTCTGATTGTTATATATTTTCTTTACAGAAAATACAAACAACCTGTTAAGAAGGTTAAACCAGAAAAGATTGTGAGCATTTTCCCTGGATTTTTGTTGATCGGATTAATTTTAGCCCTTGCCATTGCCTCATTTATGGACGGATTTATGGATTATCTCGGTGGTACAGTTTGTACAGTGATTGGTTTTATTGGTATCATCTGGAGTCTATTTTCGCGTAAAATAAAAACTTTCCATATAATAAGGGACACTGACTGGGAAACCTTCTTTTTTCTTGCTGCAATCTTTGCACTTATCGGGTCTTTAACAGAGACTAAAACTACTATGGCTTTAGCCGAATTTGTGGGAAAATTGACATCCGGAAATCTATTTATGACCTATGCTCTTCTTGTTGTCTTTTCAGTATTTATCTCTGCATTCGTTGATAATGTACCATATTTTGCGGCAATGGTCGGTGTAGTGTCAATGTTGTCATCTTCTTATGGATACCCTCTTTATTTATTACTTTTCGGCACAATTATTGGAACCACCATTGGTGGTAATATAACACCTATTGGAGCAGCGGCGAATATTGTTGGTGTTGGGCTTTTGAAAAAAAACGGTTACAAAATCAACTTCTTTGATTTTGCTAAAGTTGGTATACCGTTTACCGTCGCTGCAGTTGCGGCAGCAGCTGTATTTATCTGGATATTCTGGTCGTGATATTCACCCAGCACTTTTAGCATAAAGTGCTGGGCATGCCTTAACCAACTAACTATCGTACTTTTTCCTTGATTATTCCTCAATCATAAGTATAATTAGAAAATGAATTACAGAGCTATACTCAATTTCATAATAAAGGATCCAATAAGAAAAATATTCGCCATAATTTTCGCCTTTGGCTTATGGTTTTTTGTAGCAATAGATAACAATTATCAATATGAAAAAGAAATAAAGATTGTCTATACAGACTTGCCTGAATCCTTGATCATCGTCGATTCTGTTCCAAAAATCAACATTACACTCACCGGACGCGGTGGTTCATTACTCAATATCTGGGCAGCACCACCAATACCACGCTGTAACTTAAGTAAAAGTAAAATAGGGGAAAATAAAATTTCTGTAAAGAAAATTGTTATACCTATTGGTTTTAGTGACGTAAAGATTGATTATAATACTCCATCAATAAGTATAAAAATAGACAAAAAAATTAGTAAAAAAATAAAAATCAATGTACCTGTTAAGGATTCATTAAAGGAAGGCTATTCAATAAGCAAAATTAATATCTTCGATACAATTACTGTTATTGGACCAAGAGAAATTTTACAAAATCTAAATGAAATAGCCACTGAGACACTTAATATTAGAAATAAAAGCTCGACGTTTACAAAAGAATTAAAAATAGCAAAAATCTCATCTCTTTTTCAAATGTCAAAAGACCGTGTGCAAATACAGGTTAAAGTTGATGTAACAGTTAAAAAGTTATTCACAAATATCCCCCTCAAACTTATCTTTACTCCAAATCAACGTGTTTCTTCAGAAAAAATATTTCTTGATACTTTGATTGTTAGTGGCTCAAGAAATATAATGGAAAAATTAAGGAAAAGAGATCTCAGCGTAAAAATAAAATTGACTGAATTTTCAGCAGGAGAATACACTCTTCCTGCTTCAATAATACTACCTGATTACATCAAACCTGTCTATTCAAATCCGAAAAGATTCAAAATTAAGATATACTAGACACCACATTTTTAACTCATGTTAATCACTGTAATCTATTTTTAATATCTGTAATCATTCCGGGTGAACTTGACAAATATTATTTTCGGCATATAATGTTATAGAATTAAGTTTGCTTTGAATTATCCTTGCGAGGGTGGCGGAATTGGCAGACGCGCTGGATTTAGGATCCAGTTCCGTTTAGGAATGGGGGTTCAAATCCCCCTCCTCGCATCTATTGGAGGTGATATTTGGAATATGAAATTATTGCGAATGATGAAACAGAAAAGGAAGTTAACATCTCGATTCCATCTACTGAGTTGGAGCGTTTTATCGACGAGGAAGTCGGTAAAATGCGGAAAGATCTCACACTAAACGGATTTCGGAAAGGAAAGGTACCAAAAAACATAATTAGAAATCGATACTTAGATACTCTGAAGGCGCGGGCGATGAATAATCTCGTGGCAGGTTCTTTTTTAAAAATATTGGATGAAAAAAAATGGCGTCCTGCTTCTCAAGCCGAACTTATCAATGTTGAAGAGGGAGAAAATATTAAATTACGATTACGTTTCGAAATAATTCCTGATTTCAATATTGATAATTACATGGGCCTGGAGATATTTAAAGAGGAACCATTGCCTGATGATTTCCTCTTTGAGCAGGCAATAAACAGACTGCGTGAGCAATATGCAACAATTAAAGAAGTTTCCCGACCTTCTGTAGTGGATGATTTAGTAACCCTGGAAATTGTAATTGTAGAGAATAATACTGTTAAGAGCAAACAGGATGACATTGTTGTTAAAATAGGCGATCGTAGTCTACCAGACGAAATCAATAGGGTATTAGCAGGCGCACGTAAGTCAGAAAAAAAGGAAGTCAAAATTGGAAATCAGATTCATAAAATATCAATAAAGAAAATCGAAGAAAAGATTCTTCCGCAGATTGACGCTGATTTTGCAAAAACACAAAATTGTGAAAATGTTGAGCAATTAAAGAAAGAAATAATGACTAGTGCAAAAAAAGTGGAAGAAAAGAGAATAGAAGGAGAATTAAAGGAATCACTATCCAACACAATTTTGGGAAGAATGAAATTTAAAGTCCCAAAAACATTGACTCAAAACGAATACCAGAGAATGTTGCAAAAATCCAATTTGCCTGATTCAGAGGCAAACAAAGAAAGATTCTGGGATATTGCTGAGAAAAGAGTTCGTTTAAATCTTATGCTCGATAAAATTGCTGAGAAGGAAAATATCAAAGTTACAGAAGAGGAAATTATGAATGTGATATCCATAATGGGGATAAAATTAAATGATGAAAATCACGATAATGTAATAGGTTACATAGGCAATATCCTCAGTAGAGAAAAAACAATTGATTTTCTTTTCCAAAAAGCTCAAATTAGTGAAAAAAAACGCATAATTTCGCCAAAGGAGGCAATCAATGATACCAGTTCCGTACGTCATTGAACAAACTAGCCGGGGAGAGAGAGCATACGATATCTATTCACGGCTGTTAAAAGAAAGAATAATATTCATAGGTACACCCATTGATGATACTGTTGCGAATCTTGTAATGGCACAAATGCTGTTCTTGGCAGCTGAAGATGCAACCAAGGATATAAATCTTTATGTAAATTCTCCTGGTGGTGTGGTATCATCTGGGCTGGCAATTTACGATACAATCCAATTCGTTGAACCTGATGTTTCTACCATTTGCATCGGTATGGCGGCAAGTATGGCAGCACTTTTACTTGCAGCTGGAACAAAGGGAAAAAGATTTGCCCTGCCCCATGCCCGTGTAATGATTCATCAGCCAGAAGGAGCCTTTTCAGGACAAGCTTCTGATATTGCGATACACGCAAAAGAGGTTTTAATAATAAGAAAGGTACTCAATAAATTATTTGCAAAGCACACTGGACAAACTGAAGAAAAAATCGCTAAAGATACAGATAGAAATTACTTCATGTCTTCGGAGGAAGCAAAAAATTATAAGATCATTGACGAAATTATGAAAAAAAGGAAAGGATAGTGTCGCAGATAATATGTCATTTTTGCCAGAGACCTGGTTCGTCAGTTAAACGTCTATTCAAAGGCAATAAGGTATATATCTGTGATGAGTGTGTACGATTATGTAATAAAATTTTAAAAGATGAAGAAAAAAGCACACAAATTGATAATTTTGTTTTACCAAAGCCATCAGAAATAAAGTTTTTTCTTGACCGATATGTAATTGGTCAAGAAAGGGCAAAGATGGTGATATCAGTAGCTGTATATAATCACTACAAGAGGGTAATGGTAAAAAGCAAGGATATTGAGATACAGAAGAGTAATATTCTTTTGATTGGCCCAACTGGAACTGGTAAAACACTTATTGCTGAAACACTGGCGCGATTACTGCATGTTCCTTTCTCGATATCTGATGCTGTACCACTAACTGAGGCTGGATATGTTGGGGAAGATGTGGAAAATATCCTATTAAGACTTATCCAAACCGCAAACTTTAATATTAAAAATGCAGAAATAGGTATTATCTATCTTGATGAAATCGATAAAATCGCACGCAAATCAGATTCACCTTCCATTACAAGGGATGTTTCTGGTGAGGGTGTTCAGCAGGCATTACTGAAGATTATCGAAGGGACTGAAGCAAATGTTCCTCCCCAGGGTGGTCGTAAGCATCCTGAACAAGAATATATAAAGATTAGCACTAAGAATATCCTATTTATTCTTGGCGGAACTTTTTCTGGTATAGAAGAGATAATATCAAGAAGGTTAAACCGCAAAAAAATTGGTTTCATAAACAGAACAGTGAGTAAGAGAAAAAGTCAGGATGATTTGTTGGCATATATTGAACCGGGAGATTTACTAAAATATGGGTTGATTCCTGAATTTGTTGGTCGCGTGCCGGTTGTCGCACCACTCAATACATTGTCGAAAGAGGCATTGATCGAAATCTTAACTAAACCAAAGAATGCCTTGATTAAACAATATTCGAAATATTTCGAAATGGAGGGTGTAAAACTGGAATTCACGATGGATGCATTAGATGCAATTGCGACCAGGGCTTTGAAATATAATACAGGAGCAAGAGCATTGAGGTCTATTATGGAAAATTTCATGCTTGATATTATGTTTCATTTACCAAATCTAACGGGTATTGATAAATGCATAATATCTAAGCATGTAATAATTAAAAATGCAAACCCGAGATATGTTAAACGAAGGAAAAAACGGGCATAATGAATATATTTGAGACGCTGTATCTAAAATTAAGCAAAAAGAGGTTTTTGAAAACATTTAAACCCTTAGGTATTAAAAAGAAAAGAAATTTTTTAATCTCGGCACCTTCTGAGGTAAGCGATTTTCTGAAAGCATTACCATTTATTGAAGGATTAAAAAAACTGGGGAATATTGTAATGCTTATGCCAAAAAAACTAAAAGATATCTGTTGTTATATGAAACCCAACGTTTTTGAAATGATATTTTACGAAGAACCTTCGAAGCTTTTCTCCAAAGAGTATAAGAGGCTTAAAGAAAAATTAGGCAATACGGGTTTTCATTTTCTTATCGATTTGAACAAACCGGCAAATATTTCACTGCCATATTTAGTGTCAGCGGAGAAGAGAATCTGCTTTTATGATAAAAATAATTATCCCTATTACAACATTATGATTAAACAGAATATCAATTCATTGGTACAATTTTTTGATATCGAATCGAGTGATCCACAAAATCTGTTCCATTTCTATGTGCGCGACTTAAAAAAAACGTTGAAAAAATTTAAGAAAAAGAAACCTCTCCTTTTTATTAATGGAGAGAATAACATAACGTGGGAAGGCGATAAGATCATAGTTGGCAAAGATATTTTATCTTCTGATCCTGAAGTGTATAAGATTTTATACTTTTCTGATGCATATTATGGACAATGTGATGCCCTGTACGAATTTATGAAAATATTCAACAAAAGAATAGTTGAATCATGAGAAAAATTACCTGTTATATCAATAAATATTATATTCTCAAAGGGCTGTTGAATTTTCCGGAAAGATAAAAAAGTAAAATGAACCTGAGAGGTAAGTTTAGTTCGCGCGCATTGGTAATATACTTTTTAATCGGAATCGGTATAATTGGCATTATTACATATGTCTATTCAAATTATCTTATACAGAAAATAAAGAGAGAAACCGAAACAACTTCAAGGATATTTGCAAAATATGCATCAGGACCGAGTATGGATGAGGAAGCACTCCTTGAATTAGTGTTTCAAGAAGTGATTCAACGAATAGATTTCCCGGTAATCATGACAGATGCCGATGGTAATCCTACTTCAGCAAAAAATGTTTCAACCGATGATTTAAGAAAAGCAGTTGAGGAACTTGATAAGAACCAGGAACCAATTCCCATTATTATTTGTTATGGCTTAGATTCTACACTCGTCGGACATGTTCATTATGGACTTTCACCTTTCACAAAATCTCTTCAAATTTTACCATTCGTTGAAACGGTATTTTTAATCGCCTTCCTTTTTTTAGGATTCTGGGGTTACTTGATATATCGAAAAAGCGAAGAGGAAAAAATTTGGAATTCACTTGCTCGGGAAACAGCGCATCAGCTTGCGACACCTTTGTCATCACTTGGTGGTTGGCTTGAAGCATTCAAGGGTAAAATATCAGAGGATATGTATCATGGGATACGCGAAGATGCGCAAAGAATGAATGAGGTGTTAGAAAAGTTTTCAAGGATAGGTTTACCACCAAGATTGGTTGAGAGAGAACCAATTGAAACAATCAAGAAATCTGTGGAATATATGGAAAGGCGAGCACATAAAAACATAGAATTCCATGAGAAGTTCAAACCACTGCCGGTAATCAAGTTCGACGACATCTTACTGGGGTGGGCAGTGGAAAATATTCTCAAAAATGGCCTGGATGCCATTGGT
>Ga0114920_10001014_pt1 | contig 12719 bp, 7 predicted proteins | sample ChitaG_FD_88683 | JGI IMG/M metagenome (GOLD analysis project Ga0114920, IMG submission 88683) | Deep subsurface microbial communities from South Pacific Ocean to uncover new lineages of life (NeLLi) - Chile_00310 metaG | ecosystem: Environmental > Aquatic > Marine > Oceanic > Sediment ... | reverse complement strand
TTGAGCACATCGCCAAGTATGGTGGCCTGATCGTGCTCGAAGAGTTCAACCCGGCCAGCCTATACGCACTGTTGGTCCTGCGTCAAAATATCTACACCAACCCGCAGAAGCCGATCCAGGTGCAACCTGGGGTATACGAGATCAATTCGCCGGACAAGGACGCGCCGTTGATGGTCACTACCAACTTTTCAATCACCTACTTCTCCGTAGCCAATGAGGTTGAAGGCTCCGGTCAACCCGCGTGGTTGCTGGTTACCGACTCGGAGGGCATGAGCGTGCTCACCGCCTGGGCAGCCGGAAAGTTCGACGCCGAGCGTGTCGCCAAGGACGCCAAAGCATTCAATGTCGATGAGAAAGTCTCCCACCACAAGATGATCATCCCCGGCCACGTTGCGGTGATATCAGGCGAATTAGAGGAGGAGATGCCAGGTTGGGAAATTATGGTTGGCCCGCGCGAAGCAGTTGACATCACCTCCTACCTGAAAGCGATGTGGCTGAACTGAAATCCTGCCCTCAGGTTTGGATGTGCAGGCGTGCCGCTAAGGAGACTCATTCCCAGACGCTCAAAATGGAGAACCGCGCCAAGCACTAGATGGCGCTTAAACAGTGATGGCAGTCTTCGCAAAGCTGCACAAAGGCCCCGATTTACAAGACGAAGCGTTGTGGATCTCACGTATGACGGCGCCCCGCCAAGGTCAGTCTCTTACTCAACGCACCTCCGACCACGATCGGGTCGAGGATTATCCGACCAATGACGCCGACCCTATTATCTATTACAAACTTCAGAAGACCGGGCTGCCTTCCAATGCTCAGCGGGAATTACTACCTTGGCTTCTCATAAAGTGACCCTCCTACCATCGAACATAACTATCGAGGTGCCCACCGGTGTCTTGATCTCCGAGGCCATCCAGCAGTCGGGCCTGGAATTCATTCAACCATGCGGTGGGCAAGGTCGCTGCGGGCGATGTGCAGTGATTATTGAAAAAAACGGGGTGCGCCGGCAATCCACGATCCGCCTTTCAGCCGAGGACCTAGACGCCGGGTACGCGTTGGCCTGCCAAACCGTGGTCGAAGGCCCCACAACGATTACCATCCCCGAGCAGGAGCGGATCGAACGCCGCCTGGTGACCGCCAAGGTCGCCCGTAAAGTCGAACTGCCCTTTGAATACGATCCTGCAGCCTTGCAGAGCATTCAAGCCTTTCAGGTCAGCCTGCCGCCCCCTTCGCTGCAGGACACCCTAGATGACCTATCCCGCCTGGAGAAAGCCCTTGCGGATCATGGGTATACTCCACTCGACATCCCCCTGGCTACGCTCCGTCGACTAGGAACGATCCTACGAGCGGCCGAATGGTCGCCTTGGGTAGTGCTCGAAACCCAAGCGCCAACCTCCGGCCCAGCAAGTCTGATTGACTTGAGCTCGGATCCAATTCGGCCGATCGGTCTGGCGGTCGACATTGGCACCACGACTGTAACCGCCTTCCTGGTCGATCTGACCACCGGTCAGGTCATGAATTCAACTGCTGAGTACAACGGCCAGATCGCCCGCGGCGAGGATGTGATCTCACGCATCATCTACGCCGAGAAAACTGATCTCAATGAACTGGGGGAGCTTGTACGCCAAACGATAGATACCCTTCTCGAGCGGCTAAAGCGGCGAACCGGCGTACCGCCGGAGGGTATCCACAAGGTAACCGTATCCGGCAACACGACCATGATCCATCTCTTTCTCGGCTTGCCGCCGTCCTCGATCCGCTTGATACCATACATACCCACCGTCAACTTCCCACAATCCTACCTAGCCGCAGAATTAAACCTCGGGGTCCACCCACAGGCCTCGGTCTTGTGCCTACCCGGCGTGGCTTCTTACGTTGGCGCCGACATCAGCGCTGGTGTGCTGGCCTGCGGCCTGACCGATGTTGATGAACTTACCCTGTTCATCGACATCGGCACTAATGGTGAGATGGTGCTCGGTGCCCGTGATTGGATGGTGGCCTGCGCCTGTTCCGCTGGTCCCGCTTTCGAAGGCGCCGGGGTGGTGGATGGTATGCGCGCCACGGCGGGCGCCATCGAAGAAGTATGGATCCATTCGGAAACCTTCGAGCCCACGATTCGGGTTATCGGGAATGTCTCACCGCGAGGAATTTGCGGCTCAGGGCTGATCTCAATCCTGGCTGAGCTATTCGTCACTGGTGTTGTAGACAAGGCCGGAAATGTTAAATTAGACCTAGATACTTCCCGCGTGCAACGGGGTGAACACGGGCCGGAGTACGTCGTCGTTTGGGCTGATGAAACAGAAACCGGGCGCGATATCGTCCTGACCAAGGTAGATGTGGACAACCTTATACGAGCCAAGGCCGCGATCTACGCCGGCTTTAGCGTGCTTGCCGCCAACGTCGGCGTTGATCTGGCTGATGTGCAGCAGGTGCTTATCGGTGGGGCATTCGGTATGTACATTAATATCGAGAACGCAGTTATAATCGGACTGCTCCCCGATCTACCCTGGGACCGGTTCCATTTCCTCGGCAACACATCCGTCTTGGGAAGTTATATGGCGCTGCTCTCACGGCAGGCATGTGAGCAGATGCGGGACATCGCCCAGGGGATGACTTATATCGAGCTCTCGGCTGACAACAACTTCTTCGAAGCTTTCACCGCCGCCCTATTCCTACCCCACACCGAAATCAACCGCTTCCCAAGTGTGGCTGAAGTTTGGGAACGTCATAGACAGGATTGAGATCAGGGCGTGGGAGAACAACCCAGGGAGCAGGAACAAGGATAATGGCAGGGATTAGGGATCAGGGATTGGGGTTGGGGAAGCAGAAGAGTGACCACTTGAATCTACTCTCGAAATACACTGCTACGCGAGGCAGTATTGATGACTAGAATAATTGCTCTGGCAGGCAAAGGCGGTACTGGTAAGACCACCATCGCCGCGCTTTTAATCCGGTCGCTCTTGCCGCGCGCTCGAGGTCCGCTATTGGCTATCGATGCTGACCCGTCCTCCAATCTGCACTTGGCGCTCGGTCTGCCGATGCCGACCACGGTGGGTGAGATCCGGGAACAGATGTCAGAGAGGGCCGTCGACAGCCAATTGGGTATTGCCATAAGCCGGCAGGATTACCTGAAACATGAGATCCATTTAGCCCTCGAAGAGGATGAACAGTTCGACCTTCTCGCCATGGGTCGACCGGAGGGTCCGGGATGCTACTGCGCCTTCAACCACATGCTGCGAGAGATCATCGACAACTTTAGCCAAAACTACGACTTCGTGGTGATCGACAACGAGGCCGGCATGGAGCACATCAGTCGCCGCACCACCCGCGACATCAACCTGCTCCTGCTGATCACCGACCCCACCATCCGCGGTGTGCGGGCTGTGTCGGAGATGGCCAAACTAACCCAAGAACTTGATATAAACATCCACCGGATGATGCTAATCGTCAACCGGCTGAAGGGTGAGTTGCCTCAGCCGCTTCAAGAAGCCATCGACGACCTTAATCTTGAGGTGGTAGCTCTCATCCCGGCTGACGAGAACGTCAACCAATTGGACGCCATTGGCCAACCACTGGTACAACTAAATTGCGAATCGCCAGCCTTCCAGGCCGTTGAGACTTTGACTGACCGAATCTTGAGCTCGCTGTAAGGATCAAAGCGAGTTCGCCACCAACACCAGAGGAGAGGATTTATGTACAAGATCGGAGAGAACATTCACATCATCTCACCAAAGGTCAAGCAAGCTCTGGAAGATCGGGACGGGAGCTTCTTTGTCAAGCTGGCCCAAAACCAGAAAGAGGCTGGCGCTGATGCGATTGACCTGAACATTGGACCACGCAAGAAAGACGGTCCGGAGGTTGTGGACTGGCTGCTTGACTGTATGCAGGAAGCTGTACCGGGAATGACGATTTCATTTGATACCACCAATTTAGCCGCTATCGAAACCGGTCTCAAGAGGGTGGGCTCCAACGCCATCGTCAACTCCACCTCCGCTGAGGAGGAGCGCCTAAACAATGTGCCACCATTGGCTGCAAAATACGACGCTAAACTTATCGCGCTCTGTCTAGAGAAGAGCGGCATCCCGGTCAGCGCTGACGCCCGCATCGCCATCGCCATGGAAAAACTCATCCCACGCGCCATCGAAGTCGGCTTACCGATGGAGAATCTCCTTGTTGACCCGCTAATCCTAACCGTTTCTGGCATGCAAGAGTACATCCCGGAAGCCATCGAGACAGTGCGCATGCTCAAAATGGTGATGGACCCTCCTCCGATGACCGTCGTCGGTCTCTCGAACGTGGTCAATCAGGTCCCATACGAGATGCGACCCCTTATTAACCGCGTGTACATGGTCATGCTGATGGCAGCCGGTCTTGACGCCGCCATCCTCGATCCGCTTGACACTCAACTAATGGAAACCATTCGGATCGTGGAGCAGCGCGACGATGGCACACCAGTCGGCGCTTTATACCTGAAGCTGTTCGATGCGGTGGCAGCTATGGAAGAGCTCCAGCTAGACCAAGTGGACATGTCGGACTCGGCTCAGGCGGATATTTGGAAGACTGTCCAGGTGCTGCTAAATAAAGTCATCTATACCGACTCTTACCTACGTCTTTAGCAAACCGTTTTCAGCCATTAGCCCTTTGAGTCTTAGAATTCTGGTTCCGGGGTACTTACTTTGATCGAAACCTCTCACATCTGACTATTGATTGTTGATCGCTGATTGCCTCACACAAGGAGTAAACGCATGGCTAACACCGATTCACCGCTTAACATTGAAGAACTACTAGCCAAAGCCGAGCAGCCCTCGGCGGACGCCATGAGGCTCCACCCTTTCTATCGCGGGAAGGTGGAAGTTGCCCTCAAAGCTCGGGTGCGCGACTTTAACGACTTCGCCATTTGGTACACCCCCGGCGTAGCCGCCCCGTGTCGTGCAATCGCTGAAGACCCGGAACTAGTGTACGAGCATACTCATAAATGGAACACCGTGGCCGTGGTCTCCGATGGTACACGTGTGCTCGGCTTGGGCGACATCGGCCCCAAAGCCGGCCTGCCAGTGATGGAAGGCAAAGCGCTGTTGTTCAAGTACCTGGGCGGCGTCGACGCCTGGCCGATCATGCTCGACACCAAAGACCCAGATAAGATCATCGAGACCGTACTTCTGATCCAACCTGGTTTCGGCGGGATTAACCTGGAGGACATCTCCCAACCCAAGTGCTTCCGTGTGTTAGACACCTTGCGCGAACGGGCGGAAATACCCGTATGGCACGACGATCAGCAAGGCACGGCAACCGTCACCCTGGCGGCTCTGATCAACGCCCTGAAGGTGGTCGGTAAGAAAATTGAACAAGTCCAGATCGCCTTCATCGGCGTTGGTTCTTCAAACGTGGCCTGCGCCCGCCTGATCTACGCCGCCGGCGCCACCCCGGCGCTGTGCCGGATGGTCGACAGCAAAGGCATCCTGCACAAAGAGCGCAAGGACCTTAAACAGCGCAAAACCGAGTACGTGGACAAATGGAAGTTCTGTCAAATAACCAACGAGGAAGGTCGCCAGGGCGGCATCTCTGCAGCCATGGAAGGCGCCGACGTGGTTATCGCCCTTTCCAAACCGGGTCCGGGCACACTCCAAACAGATTGGGTCCGCAAGATGGCCAAGGACGCCATCGTCTTTGCCTGCGCTAACCCGGTGCCTGAGATCTGGCCATGGGAAGCCAGGGAGGGCGGGGCAGCCATCGTGGCTACCGGACGCTCCGACTTCCCCAATCAGGTCAATAATTCGCTGGGCTTCCCCGGTATCTTCCGCGGAACACTGGATGTGCGCGCGACAACGATCACCGATTCGATGTGCTTCGCTGCAGCCAACGAACTTGCCGACATGGCCGTCGATCAAGGTTTAAGCACCGAGCACATCCTGCCCACAATGGACGACTGGCAGGTCTTCCCGCGCGAGGCGGCCGCGGTGGCCGCCAAGGCAGTCGAGGAGGGAATCGCTCGCAAACCATTGACCTACGAGGAAGAGCTCAAGAACGCCGGAGAGATCATCCGCCGCTCGCGTGATCTGACAGTAAATATGATGGCCGAAGGTTTTATCGCTGAAGCCGATTAGTAAGGGCAAGCTTAGCTGGACAATGTTACATTTGTCATTGCGAGCGGAGCGAAGCAATCTCCAAGCACGCTAGGGGATTGCCACGGCGCAAACAGCGCGCCTCGCAATGACACCTAGAGTGAAATCTAACATTGTCAAGTTAGATAAATTAACCACAACCGTTCTCTGCAGCCTTCCGGCAGGCCTCTCAGTAACTGTGCACAATTGATCATCCGTGAGGTCATCAGCATTGGAAATCAAGACTGACAAGGAGAGGCCTGCTCTAGCGCCTATGCTAAAGATTGAGGGCCTTGCCGCTCCGATTTATTGGGGCGTAGCTCAAACCGACGGCTGCAACCGGGCTTCAACAGAAGCCTATTTCGGGGTGGACAGTGTGATCCTGGCGCCCACTGATCGTGTGAGGAAGTCCGCGGCATAGGTAATGCAGACCCAACCCCTCACGCCGCTCAGCTCCGACCGCAAGGATAAAATCAGCTGTCAGAGTTATCAGCGTGCGATGAAGAAAGTCCCCCGCCCTGCATGACTAACTTCACTATTCGGTCATGTGATGAGGGTCTACCCTCTTGGATAGGAATTAATATATTGCTATAGCTATTACCAACGCCCAGCGCTGATTGGACTGGGCTCACTCTTATAATATAAAGATCTAGGGAATGATAATGCAGCAGCCGGCAATGCCTGGCGACAGCGCCGAGAAACCGAATAGTGTACTGGTCATCGGTGGAGGAGTGGGCGGCATGCGGGCCACCATCGACCTGGCTGAAGCCGGAATCCATGCATATCTCCTAGAGACTACCCCCTCCCTCGGAGGCCGTGTCGCTCAATTGGGATTTATGTTCCCCACCCACGACTGCGTGCTATGCCGAGGAACCTCAGACCACGGTTTCGGTTGCACTCGACCCTCGATCAGCCCGGTCCTGATGGATCAGAATCGACACCCCAACATCACCGTCTTGACCTCCACCGATCTGGTAAGCTTCGAGGGGGAGGCGAGAGATTTTAAGGTCGGGTTGCGGGTTCGCCCTCAACTCGTCGATCCGCAATTGTGCATTAACTGTGGACGCTGCGCCGAGGTGTGCCCAGAGATCCGACCAAGCGGCTTCCAACTCGGTTTGAGCACCCGCAAGGCCATCGACAAATCCGCACCCCGCTCCGTTCCCAATACCTACTACCTGCTGGAGAAGGTTGAGCGTTGCGACGAGTGCCGCAAGTGCGTTGAGGTTTGCCCTACCGACGCGATCGACCTGGGAGCCCAGCCATTCGAGCTTGAGATTCATGTCGGTGCGGTTATCCTGGCGATAGGCTTCCAACCGTTTGATCCGGATGAGATGCCCGAATTTGGCTACGGTCGCATCCCGAACGTGATCACCTCGATGCAGTACGAGCGCTTAGCCTCCCGTTCCGGCCCGACCGAAGGCATCGTCAGCCGTATCTCCGACGGGGAGATGCCCAAGCGAATTGCTTGGCTGCAGTGCGTCGGCTCGCGCGATCAGCACAATCCCTACTGCTCATCGATCTGCTGCATGTACGCCACAAAAGAGGCTATGCTGGCCAAGCAGCGAATCCCGGAAGTTGAGTGCCACATCTTCACCATGGACGAACGCGCCTTCAGCAAAGAGTACAACCACTACTACCAGCAGGCGCGCGATAACCTTGGCATCCGCTATACTCACTGCCGCATCTCAGCCGTCGATGAAGATCCGGCCACTGGCGAGGTGATTCTGCGCTATCCGACCGGTCGTATGCACGACGAGGCAGCCCCAGGTCAGGGAGCTGTACATGAAGATCGCTTTGACCTGCTAGTGCTGGCGGTCGGCATTCGTCCGCCAGCAAAAGCGGTTGAAATCGCCCGGGTCTTAGGCATCGAGCTCAATGAATATGGCTTCTGCCAAACCGATAAATTCTCCCCGCTGGATACCTCTAGGCCCGGGGTGTTCGTATGTGGGGCTTTCGCCTCACCCAAGGAAATCTCCGAGACGATCCTCGACGCCTCCGGCGCGGCTGCAGGGGCGATGCGTACCATGCGCGACAACCTAGGTAAACGAACCTTCAGCCGGTCGCGACCGTTCCTGACCGTTGATGGGGCGCCGACTGAGCAGGTGATCAGCGACCAGCCGCCAGCCATCGCGATTGCGCTCTGCGGCTGCGCGGGTGAGATTTCAAATGTGGTCGACCTACAGGCAGTCGCCGACTACGCGGCCGCCTTACCAAAAGTCGAGAAAGTCGAGATCCTCCCGCTAGCCTGTTTCCAAGCTGGACAGGAACGTTTGATCGAATGGATCACCCAAGGCAAGACAAATCGCTTAGTGATCGGGGCCTGCAGCCACCGCACCCACGAGCCACTCTTCCAGCGGCTGATGACCGAGGCGGGGCATAACCCTTATCTGGTCGAGATGGTTAACCTACGTGAACATTGTGCCTGGGTCCATCCGAACGATACGACTGGCGCCACGCGTAAAGCGTGTGAATTGATTCGCATGGGCGTCGAGCGCGTGCGTCACGCCGAACCAATCTATAAACAGGAACGCCAGCCAGTGCGTGCAGCACTGGTAATCGGCGGCGGGTTATCGGGTATGACTACCACCCTGGCCATCGCCGACGCCGGCTATGATGTTCACCTGGTTGAGAAGAGCGAGGAACTGGGCGGCAACCTGCGTCACATTTACTACGCCGCCGAGGGCGATAACCCACAGCGATTGCTGCGCGATCTTGTCAATCGTATCCTCGGCCACGAGATGATTACTCTATACCTACGCAGCCAAGTAACGCGTCACACCGGCAGCGTCGGCGACTTCCGCGCCTGCATCCGGAGTGAATTAGCTGATGGCACATACCGAGACATCGAGATCCGTCACAGCGTCGTCACCCTGGCTACCGGCGGTCTGGAGGCTGGAGGCGATCAGTACCTGCTAGGAAAGGACCCGCGTGTGTTACGCCAGTCGGAAATGGAGGATATCCTCGCCCACCATCCCGACCGCGCCACTCGGCTGCGCTCGTTGGTTATGATCCAATGCGTCGAGCCAGAAGGCGGAGTTAAGTATTGCTCACGCATCTGCTGTACCAACACCATGAAAAACGCGCTACGCCTTAAAATGCTCAGTCCAGACTGCCAGGTGGTGATTTTATACAAGAACATCATCACCTACGGTTTCCGCGAGAAGTACTATCTGGAGGCACGGCGACGTGGCGTGCTCTTCGTCCGCTATACAGATTCTGATCCACCCAAGGTGAGCCTTGAGCCGCGCGGCGCCCGCCAGGCTCTGGTCGTCTCAGTGAGTGAGCACATCTTCGGTAAAACGCTGGTCTTCGAACCCGATCTGTTGGCGCTGAGCATGTCGATCCAACCCTCACCGGATACAGCTAAGCTGGCGGAGATGCTTGGCCTGCCTCTCTCACCTGAGGGTTTCTTCCTCGAAGCCCACCTTAAGATGCGACCGATGGAATTCGCTGACGACGGTATCTTCCTGGCCGGGATGGCGCATTATCCCAAATTCATCGAAGAATGCGTCACCAACGCGTTAGCATGCGCCGGAAGGGCCCTGACTTTTCTCAGCCGACCGATCATCCAACTCGGCGGCGTGGTGGCTGAGGTTGATTCCGAACACTGCACAGGCTGCCTGACATGCATTCGCACCTGCCCCTTTAGCATCCCCGAGATGCGCGACGACCGCAATGGCATCGGTGGCTTGGGCGGAGCAGCCTGGATCAACCCTGCCCGTTGCCACGGCTGCGGCACATGTACCGCCGAGTGCCCGGCCAACGCCATACAGTTGCTACACTATCGGGATGAGCAGATACAAGTCGGACTTGGTCATTGGCAGGTCCCCCTCCAACAACTGTCTGTTGATTAGGGAGTTTGGGTTACATATGTTTCAAGCCTATACATCTGTCGAATGATGCACCTCACCACTCACCATCATCCTTCGACAAACCCAGGAGGTCGGTAAGCGCCTCACCACCTGCTCGAATGACGCCCTGGAACTCTAACCGAGATATAAGCAATGACACCTTCGAATGACTTTATCCCCGAAATAACCGTCTTCACCTGTATCTATTGCGGTTACATGGCTGCCGACACGGCCGGCTCACTGCGATTGGAGTACCCGTCCAACATCAAAATCGTTCGCCTGCCCTGCACCGGCAAGACCGACATCCAATATCTGCTTAATGCTTTCGAAGAGGGCGCTGATGGCGTTTACATCGTAGCCTGCAGTTTGGGGAACTGCCACCATGAGCATGGCAATGAGCGCGGCTTGGCGCGGATGAAGCGCACTAAGGAGATCCTTGAGGGAGTTGGGCTAGAGCCTGAGCGATTGGATATGTTTTTCGTCTCGGGCGGCATGGGTGCCACCTTCGCCAAGATCGCCCATGGGATGAATGAGCGCATCCGGCAGTTGGGACCCAACCCCCTTAAAAATTCACCTCCCGCCCCTTCACCCCCGCAACCCTCGCTGGCACCCTCCTAACGCCCCCCTTAGAACTCAGAAACCACAATCCTAGTTCTCATCCACCGTTAAAAAACAGCACGAGGTTGCTGTATTAGAGTATATGACCAAAAAAAGCCGACCGCCTAGGTGACGGTAACAGAGAAACTGGACGAAGTTTGTCCATTCTAGGAGTGACATCCTGCACTGGAGCGCAGGCCGATGCAACCATATATAATTAACATTATCGTCGAGCCTTCTGTTGGCAGCCAATTCACTCACCAGCGGGGCTCCTAGCTACGGGAGGGGCGTACCTTGTCTCGACTCGGTGCGCAGGCAGACACCCTCGACCGGGCAACCAAAACCGCCGACCATGCTCCGATTGGAGCAGTACTGGGCGACGGCGGTGGTACTGCCGGTATGCAGGCCAGCCTCGACCTGGCCGAACAAGGCTACCTCGTCCACCTGGTAGAGAGTAAATCCGCCATCGGTGGGCACATGGCTCAGTTAGACAAGACCTTCCCCACCAATGACTGCGCCATGTGCACTATCAGCCCTAAGCTCGTCGAGACCGGCCGCCACCTCAACATCGACCTAATGGTCGACACCGAAGTTCTCGAGGTCGAGGGCCAGCCTGGTGACTTCACTGTCACCCTACGACACAAACCACGCTACATCGATATCGATAAATGCGTCGGATGCAATGACTGCACCGATGTGTGTCCAGTTGTCCTGCCCGATCCCTTTAATGAGGGCCTTGGCCAGCGTCGCGCGGCTTACAAGCTCTACCCCCAGGGCGTCCCTAACGCCTACGCCATCGAGAAACTTGGCATCTCACCCTGCCGCGATGCCTGCCCTTCCGGCCAGCGAGCACAGGGCTACATCGCCCTTATCCGTGAAGGTCGCTACGAGGATGCGCTGCGGGTCATCAAGGAAGATAACCCTTTTCCGGGCATCTGTGGTCGCATTTGCAACCACCGCTGTGAGGACGCCTGCAACCGTGACCTGATCGACGAACCGATCAACATCCGCGCCCTTAAACGCTTCGTGACAGATAAGGTCTATCAACAACCTCGAAAACCCGTCCCCGCAGCCGAGCGAACCTATCCCCAACAGGTGGCTATCATCGGAGCTGGACCGTGTGGCTTGACCGCCGCGCAAGACCTGGCCAAGCTTGGTTACGGCGTGACCGTCTTAGAAGCCCTTCCTGTGGCTGGCGGTATGCTGCGCGTCGGGGTGCCCGAATACCGATTGCCCACCGAGATCGTCGAGCGCGAGATCGCCGATATACTTGACCTGGGAGTCGATCTGCACCTCAACACCATGGTGAATGACCTGGATCAACTGTTTGAGGAGGGATTCGACGCCGTCTTGATAGCGGTCGGCGCCCATGAAGGGATCCGTCTGCCGATCCCGGGTGCCGACCTCGACGGCGTGATGATCAATACCCTATTCCTGCGCGATGTACGCTTGGGTAAACCTCCCCCCCTCGGTAGGGTCGTCTTGGTGCTCGGCGGTGGAAATGTGGCCGTCGACTGCGCCCGCACGGCTGTTCGACTGGGCGCTGAAGTCCATATGGCCTGTCTTGAATCCCGTGAAGGGATGCCTTGTCACTCGTTGGAGGCGGACGCCGCCGAAGCCGAGGGGGTGATAATCCACCCCGACCGTTCCTTCCTGAGAATAATCGACAGCGGGAGGGGTCATGCAGCCGGGGTTGAGTGCACCCGGGTGACCCACTTCGAATTTGACTATGAGGGCCGCTTATCGGTCGAAACCGAACCCAATTCAGAGCATGTGATCAAAGCCGACACGGTGATCTTCTCCGTTGGCCAACGCGCCGGCTTGGCTTTCATCCCCGATGACGCTGGTGTTGGCATCACCCAAAACCGCACCATCGCCATCAACCCCAACACCATGGCTGCCTCCCGCACCGGCGTGTTCGCCGCTGGCGATAGCGTTTCCGGTACCGCCTTCGTGATCGAAGCAGTCGCCTCTGGACACACCGCAGCCAATAGTATTCATCGCTACCTTCAGGGGGAAGACCTCGAACCTCCCCCTAAGCCGGATTTACCAGTTGTCAAGTTCACCCGTGCTGAACTCCAGGAACGCGTGGCTCTCGGCGAGATCCATCCGCAAGGTCGCGTCCCAATGCCTGAACTCTCCGTCGAGGAACGGTTGGATGGTTTCCAGGAGATCG
>Ga0114920_10001012_pt1 | contig 12720 bp, 11 predicted proteins | sample ChitaG_FD_88683 | JGI IMG/M metagenome (GOLD analysis project Ga0114920, IMG submission 88683) | Deep subsurface microbial communities from South Pacific Ocean to uncover new lineages of life (NeLLi) - Chile_00310 metaG | ecosystem: Environmental > Aquatic > Marine > Oceanic > Sediment ... | reverse complement strand
CGACTAAAAGTTTTACTTCTCCTGTGGTTCGCAAAACTCAAGTCTCATTGAACAGCACTCAGCACCCAGCACCCAGCACCCAGCACCTCCCGTTTCACTTCGTTTCACGGGATTAATTCGACTAAAAGTTTTACTTCTCCTGCGGTTCGCAAAACTCAAGTCTCATTGAACAGCACCCAGCACCCAGCACCCAGTAACAAGGATATTAATTTTCTGCCAATCTGTACCATTTTCCGGTAAAAATGTAATAATCTTAAAAATAAGGTTCTATGTTTTTTTAAAAATTAATGTCTTTTATTTTCTCATTTAAAAAAGCTAAAATTAACACTTCCGTATTGTCTTTTCTCAAAAAAATATTGAAGTTTTTGAAAATCTATTTTATTAGAATGTTCTATTATAAACCAACCATTTTTTTTTAAAAGATTTTTTTCAAAGATCAGATCAGGAATCGATTTGATTTCTTTTAAATCAAAAGGGGGATCGGCAAATATTATATCATAGGTAGATTTACAGAATTTAATAAATTGAAAAGTATTATTTCTTATTGCATTAATCTGGTTGAAATTAAGTTCTGCAGAGGTTTTTTTTATGAAAATAATATGTCTGAAATTTACTTCAACTAAATCAATTTCAGGACATCCACGTGAAGCAAATTCATAACTAATACTTCCTGTCCCTGCAAAAAGATCCAACACTTTTATTTTTTTAAAATCAAAATTATTATTTAGAATATTGAACAGGCTTTCTTTTGAGAAATCGGTAGTTGGACGAACATTAATATTTTTCGGTGGATTAATTAATTTCCTTCGGTATTTTCCACTAATTATTCGCACCGGTATAGATTTATAAGATTTACAAAGGTATGGGGAGAAATGTCATTAAATGTATAGCTATAAGAAAAACTGTCATTTAATTTTTCAAATTTAATATGCCTGATGAATTTTTTTACTATTTCGAAATATTTTGAATTATTATCAATTTCGCCGGAAAAAATGATTTCATTTTCTTCAGGGTTTAGATTAATTTTCTCATAAATGTACATTATGAAAAAGATGAAGTCTTTTTCATTTTTAAAATGAAAAGAATTGTATAAGCTTAAATTTTTTGAATTGATAACGACAATATCAAAAAACCATTTCTGGACATTTATAAAAACTGTCTTTTTGTTTCCTGAATGTTTATTTTTAATTAATATATTTTCAATAAATGGGGTAGCCTGGTGATGAAATTTTATATTTGGAAATTTTTTTGAAAAAGATGAGACTAAATATTTTGGTATTGCAAAAATGTTATATGCATCAGCATTTTTTAATTTATTAAAATAAATTATATCATTAACATCTATTGTATGATTAAAACAAAAAAATGATTTAAGATTTTCTTTTATAAAAAGAGAGGAGGGAACTAAAGTTGATTTTTGAGAAGAATAAATAAAACTTACACTTTTAAAATTCTGGTTTAGTAGCTCATCATTTTTAATAATTTCATCAGATTTACTGTGTATTGTATCTTTTGTTGTATCATTAGTAATTTGAATATGTTTAAGTCCTATGTATTTATTCCGAACCGTGTCTAAGATACAAAAAGAAAATCCATTCAAGCTTGCCTGAATGGATATATGATAAGATAAAGTTGAGTTAATATCCAGGGTTTCGTCAAAAAAGGCTATTTCATGCATAAAGTCCTTTTATTATTCCCAATTACCTGCATTATTTGTTGCCTCTGTTAGTGAACCAACTTTTAAACCGGCGAAATTAGTTATTTTTATTCTTTCGGCATTAAAATTTATTACCAATTGACGATCCAACCCGTGCAATAAAACATTATTCAGAACGGATGCTTCAAAGACCTGGATTTTCACCTTTGAACCGGTTTGAAATTCTCCGGCTCCTAATTTGAATTCTTTACCACTTGTATAAGGTACATATTTTAAAGAATCAATTTGGTAACCTTTATAAAATATAGAGTCCAAAACACTCACACGACTGGTATCTCTAATTATCAAACCTTTTAATAATGCTTGTTTTTCTGTCCACCCGGCATTCAGTAAACTATCAGATAAAGTTCCAATAGCTCTTATAACAGCGAAAGAATCCATTTTTACAAAATTGATTAAAGTATCAAAATTTCCGGAAAAACTACCATGTTCTGCTTTGTATGCCAATTGAGCAGTTCTAATATCTACCAATCTTTCAATTGTTTTATCCCATCTTTTGTTTTTTTCTTTATTAAATCGCTGTGGTTTTTGAATACTTTCAATAATTAGGTAACCTAAAATTAAAATCGCAACGATCAAGACAGTTTGAATAGCTGTTTTCATTTTCATAGATTTAATTTTTATTTTTTTGCAAATTTAAAAAAAAAATATTTTATAATTTTTAATTTTATGTTTTATTCCATAAAATGTTAAAGAAGCACATTATTTCCATATTAAAAGACAGACTTGGGTATCAGCCGACATCCAACCAGGAAGAATTAATTGACAAGCTTTCTGATTTTGTCATAAATACTAAAGAAAGAGAGATTTTTCTTGTTAAGGGATATGCCGGTACGGGTAAGACCACTATTGTAAGTTCTTTGGTAAAAACACTACAAAAATTAAAACAAAAATCGATTTTATTAGCTCCAACAGGCAGAGCTGCAAAGATTTTAACTTTCTATTCAAATAAAAAGGCATATACCATCCACAGAAAAATCTATCGTCAAAAATCTTCAAAAGATGTTTTTGGTGAATTTGTTTTAGATAAAAATTTTCACACAAATACAATATTTATTGTGGATGAAGCTTCAATGATAGCTGATTATTCCAATGAATTATCCATTTTTGGAAGTGGCAGGTTGTTAGATGATCTTTTAAATTATGTTTACAATGATAAGAAGTGTAAATTAATTTTATTGGGGGATACTGCACAATTACCTCCAGTTGGATTAGATATTAGTCCTGCTTTAAATAAGGCTGTATTGGAAAGCTTTGGGTTTAGTGTAGTAGAAATGTTTTTAACCGATGTGATCAGGCAATCTCAGGATTCAGGTGTTTTATATAATGCAACGTCTATTCGTAATTTAATTAATAATAAAAATATTTTTTTCCCTAAATTTAAATTAAAAGGTTTTACTGATATTAAAAGAATTGATGGAAGCGATTTAATAGAAAATATTTCTGATGCTTATGATAAATACGGGATTGAAGGAACAATGGTTGTGGGCAGGTCAAATAAAAGAGTAGTTAAATACAATCAGGGAATCCGTAATCAGATATTATGGCGTGAGGAAGAAATTTCTATAGGAGAATATTTAATGGTAGTCAGGAATAATTATTATTGGTTACAGGAAGATGAATCTCAAAACATTGGGATTGATTTTATTGCCAATGGAGATATTGTGGAAATTGTCAAAATTCATCAATACCAGGAACGTTACGGCTTCCGATTTGCAGATGTTACTATTCGTTTTGCTGATTATGAAAACATTGAAATTCCTGTTAAAATATTATTAGATACTTTAACAATAGAAACTGCAGCATTAACCAATGAGGAAAATAAGAAATTTTATTATTCAGTAATAAAGGATTACGAAGAATACCGTTCAAAGAGAAAAAAGTACGAAATGGTAAGGAATAATCCTTTTTTTAATGCTTTACAGGTTAAGTATGCCTATGCGGTAACCTGCCATAAAGCTCAAGGTGGCCAATGGGAAGCGGTATTTATTGATCAGGGTTATGTAAATGATGATATGTTGAATGTCGAATATTTACGCTGGTTATATACTGCTTTTACAAGAGCAATAAAAAAATTATATTTAGTAAATTTCAGAAATATGTTTTTTGCTGAAGAAGAGTTATGATATTTTTTTTATTTTTCAAAAAACACATTTCTGAAATTTTGAAATTTAGTAAGTTTACTCCGGGAGCTGTTCAAATAATAAATGTTCAAACGACCAACAATCTATTATTGGAACATATGAATTATTTAAATATCATTCTCCTATTATTTTTACAAGCACACGTTTACGTCGCTTACCATCAAATTCCCCATAAAAAATTTGTTCCCAGGGTCCAAAATCTAATTTACCTTCTGTAATAGCAACAACCACTTCTCTTCCCATTATTGTTCTTTTCAAATGAGCATCAGCATTATCTTCAAAACTATTATGTTTATATTGGGAGTAAGGTAGTTCAGGGGCTAATTTTTCAAGCCACATATCAAAATCATGATGTAATCCAGGTTCATCATCATTAATAAAAACACTTGAAGTAATGTGCATGGCATTGCATAATAATAAGCCTTCATTAATATTACTTTCCTTCAGACATTTTTTTATCATAAATGTTATGTTGACCAGTTCCCTTCTTGAGGGGATATCAAACCAAAGTTCTTTTCTATATGTTTTCATAGTTAATTATATTAAAGATTAAAAGACAAAAAGGTAAAGAAGAAGAGTCGAGAAACAAGAATCAAGAAACAAGAGTTAAATACCTGGCTTCAATATCGAAGAATCATGAGCTGTTTACCTGAGTTTCAGTGAGTTTATAATATTCTCTATTTTCTTATCCAATTCTTTATTTACTTTTTCAAAATCAGCTTTATTATTAAGCTTTTCTTTTACACTAAAATAGAATTTAATTTTAGGTTCTGTACCAGATGGACGGACAGATATTTTTGAATTGTCTTTTAGGAAGAACTGTAAAACATTTGATTTGGGAAAAGAAATATTATTTTGATGACCGGTTGAAATATTTGTTTCTTTTTGAGTTAAATAGTCTTTTATTAATATTACTTTAGATTTATTTATAGCTTCAGGAGGATTATTTCTGAAACTATCCATCATTTTCCGGATTTCATCAGCACCAGATTTCCCTTTTCTTACAATAGATAATAATAATTCTTTATAGAAACCGTATTCAATATAGATATCCAAAAGGAGGTCAAATAATGATTTTCCCTGATCCCTGGCCCATGCTGCTGTTTCGGCAATAAGAGCACAAGACATAACAGCGTCTTTATCTCTGACAAATTCACCAGCTAAATAACCGTAACTTTCTTCTCCACCATAAATAAAAGTCATTTTTCCTTCATTATGTTTAATAATATCGGCAATATATTTAAAACCAGTTAGCACATCAAAGTGTTTAACATTATATTTTTCTGCAATATTCACCAATATTTCTGAAGTAACAATTGTTTTAACTATGTATTCTTTCCCAACAAGTTTACTTTTTTGAGCCCATTGGTTGATTAAATAATAAACAAGAACAGATCCGGTTTGATTACCATTTAAAAGAATAAATTGGCCCTGGTTATTTTTTACAGCAATTCCCACTCTATCAGCATCAGGATCCGTTCCCATTACTAAATCCGCATCTATTTCTTTTGCTTTTTCCAGGGCCATATTTAATGCAGCTGCTTCCTCAGGGTTAGGTGAGATTAGGGTTGGAAAATTTCCGTCGACAACATCTTGTTCAGGAACATTGTAAATATTTGTAAAACCAAAGGTTTTTAAGGCTTGGGGAATTAATTTTACACCGGCTCCATGGAGGGGGGTATAAACAATCTTTAAATTTTTATTCCTTTCAATAACTTCGGGTGACAAAGAAAGAGACTTTATATGGTTAATATAAATTTCATCAAATTCCGGCCCGATTATTTCAATTTTGTCCTTGTTACCAACAAATTTTACATCATTAATATTTGTTATTTGTTGAACCTCAGTAATTATGTTTTTATCATGAGGGCCAATTATTTGTCCACCATCTTCCCAGTATACTTTATATCCATTATATTCCTTGGGATTGTGTGAGGCAGTAATAACAATTCCACTCTGACAATTAAAATAGCGAATTGCAAAAGATAATTCAGGAGTAGGACGTAGAGAATCAAATAAATAAGCCTTTATGCTATTGGCAGAAAAAATTTTTGCAGCAGTTTCAGAAAATAACCTGCTATTATTTCTCGAATCGTGTGCAATAACAACCTTTATTTGACTGATTTTACAGAATTCCTTTTTCAGGTAATTGCATAGTCCCTGAGTGGCCATTCCAACTGTATAAATATTTATCCGGTTGGTTCCAACTCCCATTATCCCTCTTATTCCACCAGTTCCAAATTCAAGATCTTTATAAAAAGCATCAATTAATTCAGCTTCATTGTTTGCAAGAAGATGTTTTACTTTTTCCTTTGTTTCTTTATCAAAGTTTCCACTAAGCCATTTGTTAGCTTTTTCTTTTACTAAATTTATTATATCTTGATTTTTCATAATTATTTAAAATTATGATTTTTTATAATAAAACTTTTGTAAACATTTCTTAAACTATCTTTCCAATGAGGGATTGAAATTTCAAAAGTCGATTTTATTTTTGTTTTATTTAAAACACAATAATGGGGACGATTAGCCGGAAGAGGGTAATCCTTTGTTGCAACAGGATTTATTTTACAATTAATATTTGCAATTTCCATTATTTCAATAGCAAAGTCATACCAACTACAAACTCCTTCATTTGAATAATGATAAATACCAGGTTTAAAATATTCAGGATTATTAATTGTTTTTGCAAGAATTTCGAGAATAGTAATGGCAAGATCTTGAGCAGAGGTTGGTGTTCCCACCTGATCAAAAATTACATTTAGTTCCTTTCGCTTACTGCTTAGTTTTATTATCGTTTTAAAAAAATTGTCCCCATAAGATGAATATAACCAGGAAGTTCTGATAATTATTCCATTTTTGGACCGTAAAACTTCTTTTTCTCCATTTAATTTTGTTTCACCGTATACTGAATTTGGATTTACTGGATCACTTTCTTTATAAGGAGTATAATTTGTACCGTCGAAAACATAATCTGTTGAAATATGAATTAGCTTTGATGAATGTTTGTTTGTAAATTCAGTCAGGTTTTTTGGCGCAACAGAATTAATCAGGTGAGCCTGTTTTTTTTCGATTTCTGCCTTATCAACAGCAGTATATGCGGCACAATTAATTACAAAATCAATATGATGGTTATTAAAAAAATTTTCAAGATCGGAATAATTGGTAATGTCAAGTGTGTCAATGTCTGTAAAAAAAAAGGTAAAAAATTGATATTTTTCAGATAATTCTTGAATTTCTCTACCTAACTGGCCATTTGCTCCTGTTACTAAAATATTCTTCATGAAAAAAAATAATTACTTGATTTAATTGTTGTTACTATTTTTTAGGTTTCAGTTTTAAGCAATGGTATATCTATCATGTTTCTTGGTATACAAAATTCATTTCAGCATTTTCGAATGATGGTAATCCTTTGTCTTTTGAAGAGATAATAGCCACATCTAAAGGTATACCCCAATCAATGTTTAATTTAATATCATTAAATATGATTCCTCGTTCAGATGAAGGATTGTATGGCTCGTCACTTTTATAGAAAACAACAGCGTTTTGGCTTAAGACCGAAAACCCATGAGCGAATCCCTTTGGGATTAACAATTGTTTTTTATTTTGGTCAGAAAGCAGAACTTTTATCCATTTCCCATATGTTGGAGAATTTTTTCTTATATCAACAGCTATATCAAGTATTTCCCCCTGAAGAACGCGTACAAGTTTAGTCTGGGAATAGGGAGCTAATTGGTAATGTAATCCACGAAGAACACCGTATGTTGATTTTGATTGATTATCCTGGACAAAATTAAAATGAATACCTGATTCTTTATATTTTTCTTCATTATAGCTTTCAAATAAATATCCTCTATCATCTTCAAAAACTTTTGGTTCGATAATTAATAGGTCAGGAATATATGTTTTAATAATGTTCATTCGAAAATATAATATTTAAGTTGTTGATATAATATTGTTTAAATGTTGAAAGTAATAATATCTTCATTTGCAATATTTAATAGATATTGACCGTACTGGCTTGTTTTTAAAGGTTCGGCGAGTTTTAAAAGTTGTTCTTTGTCAATGTACCCTCTTTTAAAAGCAATTTCTTCAATACAGGCTACTTTTAAACCCTGACGTTGTTCAATTGTGTGTATGTAGTTGGAGGCCATTAAAAGACTTTCATGTGTTCCTGTATCCAACCATGCCATTCCTCTTCCAAGTAATTTAACTCTAAGTCTGTTCTCATTCATGAACAGTTTATTTAAATCGGTAATTTCTAATTCACCTCTGGCTGAAGGTTTTAAACCTTTTGCCTTTTCTACAACATCATGAGTATAAAAGTATAAACCTGTAATGGCATAATTTGATTTGGGATAGCTTGGTTTTTCCTCCAGACTATAAACTTTTCCTTGGTTATCAAATTCAACTACACCATATCTTTCCGGATCCTTTACATAATATCCAAAAATAATAGCACCATCTTTCAGATGGGTGGTTTCAAGAAGGATTTTGCCTAAGCCATGTCCATAAAAAATGTTATCACCCAATACTAAACAAACATTTTCATTTCCAACAAATTGTTCTCCAATAATAAAGGCTTGTGCTATTCCATCAGGAGATGGTTGAATTTCATATGAAATGTGTAAACCATACTGTTTTCCCTCAGCAAAGAGATCCTGATACAGGTGAATATCTTTTGGTGTAGAAATTAATAATATTTCCCTGATTCCCGCTAACATTAATACTGATAAAGGATAATAAACCAATGGTTTATCATAAACAGGAATGATTTGCTTGGAAATACTTTTGGTAATAGGATATAACCTGGTACCGGAGCCTCCGGCTAAAATGATTCCTTTCATAATTGTAAAAGAATTTTAAAGTAATCGATTGTTTTTATTAAGCCTTCTTCAAGGGTTATTTTTGGTGTCCAGTCTAATTCCTTTTTAGCTAAATCTATATTGGGTTGGCGATGGACAGGATCGTCTTCCGGCAATGGAAGATATATGATTTTTGATTTTGAGGCAGTAAGTTTCATGATCTTTTCAGCCAATTCAATTATGGTAAAATTTTCAGGATTTCCAATATTTACAGGTCCAATAAAATCTTCTCTCGAATTCATAAATCTTATCATTCCTTCAACAAGGTCGTTCACGTATTGAAAACTTCTAGTTTGGAATCCATCACCGTAAATAGTAATGTCTTTGCCTTTAAGCGCCTGGACAATAAAGTTTGAAACAACTCTGCCATCATTTGGATGCATATATGGTCCGTAGGTGTTGAAAATTCTAGCTATTTTGATTTTAACTTTATTTTGTAGGTGATAATCAAAGAATATAGTCTCCGCACATCGTTTTCCCTCATCATAACAAGAACGAATGCCTATTGGGTTTACATGGCCCCAATAATCTTCAGTCTGAGGATGCACTTTCGGATCTCCATAAACCTCACTCGTGGAAGCTTGCATAATTTTGGCCTTTATCCTTTTTGCAAGCCCAAGCATGTTTATGGCTCCCATCACAGAGGTCTTTATTGTTTTTATTGGATTATACTGATAGTGAATTGGAGAGGCAGGGCATGCAAGATTGTAAATTTCATCAACTTCAACAAAAATGGCCTGGGTAATATCATGCCTGATGAGTTCAAAATATGGATTTTGAATTAAATTGATAATATTGCTTTTTGAACCTGTAAAATAATTGTCCAAACAAATTACTTCATTACCGTCATTTAACAATCTTTCACAGAGATGAGAACCAATAAAACCGGCACCTCCTGTTACCAATATCTTTTTCATAATCTATTATAAAATCCAATATATTATTACAAAATAATTTATGATTTAACAATCGCTCTTCCAATACTAAAATAAGTAAAACCAAATTTATTCATTAAAAATAAAATTTTTTTGATTTTTGTACGGGTGGTATGCTATATGATATATACGTTATTTTTTTTAATTTATTTTTATAGCTTTTAAATAAACAAAAAGTTTGTAAATAATTCAAAATATTGAGATCCTTAATTTTATTTTTTTTGGGGAATTGAATATTAAGCCGCAGGCATTGGAAAAATGTATAGACCTTTATTTTTTATTCTTTGCTTTCTGCTTTTTTCCTTAGTCTTGGCCCTTGCCCTGTGAAATAGTGGCAAAGCCACTGCTGCAAAGCAGCCCTGTGGAATGTTCTTTCAGAATTCCACCAGGCAAGCATTTCACAGGGCCTGCCTTGTGAAATCCACTTCCATGGCTCCTGCCATGGGCATTCTCACTATGTGATGGAAGAAGGAATCACTATGTGAGAAGTGGAGCGAAGCTATTTCACAGGGTGAACCTTAGCCTTTGCTTTATTATTCCTAAAATAATTATAATAAAAATAATAACAAAAGTAATATACTTTTTAATAAATTTGTAAACGGTTTTCTGCCTGCCCCGATTCAAAGAATCAGAATAGATCACGGGAAAGTGATTTTATAGAGAATTTTTTATTCTAAAATATAATGTAATAAAATATATATTGCCGTTGAAGGGAATCCCTTGATTTTTTTTTTATTATTTATATTTTCTGAAAAAATATATTCGTTAGAAAATCTTTCTAAATATTCTGAATAATAAAAAATTGTAATTTTTTATGTATCTTTATTTATTTAATAGAATAATATTATAATTTTGCAGCTCAAAATAAATTTACATATTGTATAACTTTTAAATTAATAATTAATTTTTTCAAATGGTCAAAAAACAAGAGAAAGATATAAAGGGTGAAGAAAAGATCAAAGATGTTAAACAAGAGGAACAGGAGAGAAAAGTTGAGGGTGATGCAGATAAATTAGTTGAAGAAAAGAAGGAAGAAGTGAAAGTGGAAATGAAGGGAGAAGAAAAAAAAGAAGAAATAAAAGTTGAAATGACGGAATTTGTTGAAACAAAGAAAGACGAAAAGGCAGGTAAAGAGGTAACGCTTGCAGGAACAAAAAATATAGAAGTGAAAGATGAAAAAACGGAATCTGAGGAAGCAAAGAAAAAAGAAGTGAAAGATGAAAAGAGGGAACCGGCAAAAGAACCGAAAGAAGAAGTATATGTTGAAAAGGATGAGTTAGTAGTAGAAAAGAAAGAAAAAGATGAGATTGGAAGTATTGGTGGAAAAGAAGAAAAGAGAGAAGAGTTAAAAGTTGAGGGTATTGTAGTTGCAACAGATGAATTTGATTGGGATATTTATGAAAAAGATATAGATATTTATTCTTCTGAAGAAAGAGCTAAATATGAGGCTATGTATGATGAGACTTTATCTGAAATTGCTGTAAATGAGGTGGTGGATGGTACTGTGGTTTCTATGAGCAAAAGAGAGGTTGTTATTAACATTGGATATAAATCAGAAGGAGTTGTGAGTTTAAATGAGTTTAGATATAATCCTGATTTAAAACCAGGAGATAAAGTGGAGATTTATGTTGAAAGCCAGGAAGATAAAAGTGGACAATTGGTTTTATCTCATAAAAAAGCCCGTGCATTACGGTCCTGGGACAGAGTAAATGCTGCCCTTGAAAATAATGAAATAATAAAAGGATACATAAAATGTCGTACTAAGGGTGGGATGATTGTTGATGTATTTGGTATTGAAGCATTCCTTCCTGGTTCACAAATTGATGTTAAGCCTATTCGTGATTATGATGTTTATGTAGATAAAACCATGGAATTCAAAGTGGTAAAGATAAATCACGAATTTAAAAATGTAGTTGTTTCTCATAAAGCTCTTATTGAAGCAGAATTAGAACAACAGAAGAAAGAAATTATTGCCAAGCTGGAGAAAGGTCAGGTTCTCGAAGGAATGGTAAAAAATATTACTTCTTATGGTGTTTTTATCGATTTGGGTGGAGTTGATGGATTAATTCATATTACCGATCTTTCATGGGGGAGAGTCAATCATCCCGAAGAAATTGTTCAGTTGGACCAAAAGTTAAATGTTGTTATCCTGGATTTTGATGACAATAAAAAGCGAATTGCTCTTGGCTTAAAGCAATTAACACAGCATCCCTGGGATTCATTGGATCCCAATTTAAAAGTTGAGGATAAAGTTGAAGGTAAAGTAGTGGTAATTGCTGACTATGGAGCATTTATTGAAATAGCTCCTGGAGTAGAAGGTTTAATACATGTGTCAGAAATGTCATGGTCCCAACATTTAAGGAGTGCCCAGGAATTCCTGAAAGTGGGAGGTAAAGTGAAAGCTCAAATAATAACCCTGGATAGAGAAGAACGGAAAATGTCATTAGGAATTAAACAGTTGAAACCTGATCCATGGGAAAAAATTGAAGAAAAATATGGTGTAGGAACAAAACATACAGCAAAAATTCGTAACTTTACAAACTTTGGCATTTTCGTTGAAATTGAAGAAGGGATTGACGGATTAATTCATATTTCTGATCTTTCATGGACTAAGAAAGTAAAACATCCTGCGGAATTTACTTCTGTTGGAGAAGATATAGATGTAGTTGTTTTGGAAGTTGATAAAGAAAACCGAAGATTAAGTTTAGGACATAAACAATTAGAAGAAAATCCATGGGATGTTTTTGAAACGGTTTTTAATGTTGATTCAATTCATGAAGGTATTATAATTGATAAGTTTAATAAAGGAGCATTGGTTGCCCTGCCATATGGTGTTGAAGGATTCATAACACATAGGCATTTGATTAAGAAAGACGGAACTCCCGCCAAAGTGGATGAAAAACTGGAATTTAAAGTCATTGAATTTTCAAAGGCAACTAAAAGAATTATCTTATCTCATAGTAAGGTATATGAAGGTGAAAAGAAGGGAGAAGAAATAGCAAAGAAGAAGGGTAAACCAGGTACACGAAAAAAAGCTCCAAAAAAAATTAAAAGTAATCTTG
>Ga0114920_10001011_pt1 | contig 12724 bp, 14 predicted proteins | sample ChitaG_FD_88683 | JGI IMG/M metagenome (GOLD analysis project Ga0114920, IMG submission 88683) | Deep subsurface microbial communities from South Pacific Ocean to uncover new lineages of life (NeLLi) - Chile_00310 metaG | ecosystem: Environmental > Aquatic > Marine > Oceanic > Sediment ... | reverse complement strand
CTGCGTCAGAATCATGCCCTGGAGCACGCCACTATTGCCCTTTTGACTAGGAGGGTAGGCCTAAACGTCAGGCTGGTGGGACAGGCGACTACTGCGGGCTTCTATGTCTATGGTAATGTCCCCACCGATGCGATTCAGGAGGCTGCTACGGAAGGCTTAGCTCGATTGCAGAGTGGTGAGAGGGATTTAGCGTTATCGCCCCTTTGCGGCACAAACGTCTCTGTAGCAGGGATAATGGCAGGGGTAGCTTGCCTTCTTGCTCTAGGGGGTAAGGACCGGAGGGGGAGGCTTCCCATAGCAATCCTGGCCGCAACATGGGCTATTATAGCAGCCCAGCCCGTTGGCAGAATTGCCCAAAAGTATCTGACCACCTCGGCAGATCTCTCCGATGTTAGCATCAAGCGGATTACACGCCGGGGTACTCCTAGTCGAATCCTTCACAAAATAGAAACTGCTCGAGGGTTGAAGCTGGAATAGAGCCAGTCAACCGAGGTAATCAGGCTTGCCTTGCTTGATCAACATTCCCCTTTGTAGTAAACTCTTTAAAGAGAATGTTGTCCCTGTAGCTCAGTGGATAGAGCGACTGCCTTCTAAGCAGTGGGTCGTGGGTTCGAATCCCACCAGGGACGCCACAAAGCTAAGCAACCCACTGCCTTAGGCAGGGAGACAAAGCTGAGGCAAATGTAATAGCGACTTACTGCATGGGCCGACCGCAATGAAAAGTGAAACAGGTCACAAAGGAAATCGGGTTGAACCGCTTGGTAGATGGTTTTCTATTCTCGTTGCAAGCGGAAGGAAAGGCACCACGTACACACGAATACTACTCGAAACTTCTACGCCATTTCCTGGATTACGCCAAAGACAGGAACTGGAACGACGCACGCTCGCTTGATGCTCAACGTGCAAGAGAATTTTTGGCTTGGACCGCATCCAGGACTTATGAACATGCTGCTGGCAATGGCACTCGAGTACTCCGAAAGGGAAAGCCAACTTCAGCCTGGCCATACTTCAGGGCTTTGCGCCGTCTTTTTAACTGGGCGGTTGAAGAGGGGTTTCTCGAACTGAGCCCTCTTGCAAAAACGCATTTCAAAGCACCTTCCTCACCTCCAGTAGAGCCATTCACCCTGGATGAATTAAAGCGCCTCTTAGCTGTATGTGAGTTGGACATTCGCTCTAGAGCTCGATTTGTCGGGCTACGAAACAAGGCCATGCTCCTCCTCTTTCTAGACTCAGGGTTGCGTAGAGCAGAAATGGCAAACCTCAAACTACGAGACCTTCACCTAGATGCAAGGCGTGTTACAGTATTAGGTAAAGGCAACAAGGTTGGCATTGTCCCTTTCTGTTCCAAGACAGCTAAAGCAATCTGGTTTTATCTGGTGGAGAGAGAAAATCGTGCTGTGTGCGATTCCCTGTGGGTAACAGAAGAAGGCAGAGCCTTTTCCATTGATGGTATGGATAGCTGGTTCGACAGACTGAAACGACGAGCCGGAGTGATTAGTCGTGGATGTCTTCATAAACTTCGTCACACGAGTGCCCTCCAGTATTTACGGAAAGCCAGGGACTCGTTCCTTCTCCAGCTGTTTTTACGGCATGAGTCACTGGAAATGAGCCGAAGGTACACGAGAGGACTTAAAGCCGAAGAGGCAATTGAGGCGCACCGAAACGGGGCAAGCCCGGTAGAAGGCCTGGGACTGGGATAAGCTGTCAATTTGATGGTGGGATGTAAGCATAAATAGGTGTAAGTGTCATATTGGTGTTAAAGAATAACCTGAGACGGTGATTTGCGAAGACACCAATGGTACGTGGGAGCCAGCCTAGCTCAGGGAAACTACCTAAATTTAATATGAAACCTCTCTAAGCAGCTTTCTACCTCTATCCACAAGATGTACAGAAACATCGCTCTGCCAACTTTCAAAAGGTTTAGTAACAGGCAGATGGAGTCTCTCGGCAATTTTAACATAACTCATCCCCGAGTAGTCCTTCAGTGCGGCGCTATCAGCGGGCATCTCAGACTACCTAGAGGCTCTTCGCCCGGCTTTACCTGGAAGGGTTGGCCACAGGTGACTTCGAGCCGGTATTCCGGGAGTTGGTGGGGGAGACCACGGCTTTATCCGCCAATGCCGTAGTGCGGCTGAAAGAGCGCTGGAGCGAGGAGTACGAGGCCTGGCGGAAGCGGCCCATGTGGGAGCACAGGTATGCCTATGTCTGGGCTGATGGAGTTTACCTGGATGCAGGGATAGAGGAGGAAAAATCGGCTCTCCTGTGTGTCCTGGGTGCTCGGGAGGAGATGTCTTCCACCAAACAGGGGACGATTTTCCTTAGATCACCCACCAATCCTATATCACAGACCTCGAATATCGGTGATTTGGGATTATTATTAATGGCCACGATAACTTTTGACTTAAGGAACCCAGTGGTAAAGTGCATTTGACCTGAAGCACCAATGCTTATCAGCAGCCTTGGACTTATCGTCTTGCCGCTGGAGCCAAGCATCTGCTCTTCAGATATCCATCCCGCATCAACCGCTGGCCTGGTGCCAGCAACCGCTCCACCTAGAACCTCAGCTAACTCCTCCACTAGTTTGAAGCCACCAGCAGAGTTTAACCCCCACCCACCGGCGACGACTACTGCTGACTCCTCTAAAGGCACTCCAGTTGGCTCTTGCTCGACCATTTCAATTGTTTGACATTTAAACTCTTCGTCCTTGATTTGTGCTTCTACCTTCATAATCTGCCCCGCCCTTTTCTCATTTCTAGACGGCATTTCCATGACTCCCGGCTTTACAGTAGCCATTTGTGGCCTTTGTTGAGGGCAGACGATCTTGACCATCAGGTTGCCACCAAAGCCAGGCACGACGGCAACTAAACAGGGGTTATTATTGATTTCTTCGATGTATAAGTCTACGCAATGGGCAGTAAGGCCAGTCTTGACCTTAGCTGCTACCCTAGGCGCTAGATCCATTCCAATAGCAGTACCTCCAAGCAGAAGTATCTGCGGCTTATGTTGCTCAATTAAGCCGGCCATTATCCTGGCGTAAATGTCGCTTTGATAAAGCTTTAGCTTGGGGTCTTCAATCAGATAAATCTTACCAGCACCATAAGCAATTAACTCCTGAGCCAAATTCTGAGCCCTATCCCCAATCAATATAGCGGCTAACTCCGCCTTTAGTTCATTTGATAGCTCAAGGCCTTTATTCAGTAACTCCAGGGAAATACCCAGTAACCTTCCTCCCCGCTGCTCAGCCCAGATCCAAACCTCATTCATCATATAGCCCCCAATTCACGAAGTTTTTCAACTGCTTCTTTAGCCATCACTTCGGGTGAATCATCCAAAATCTCACATTTGCGCTTCAATTCAAGTTTAAAGCCACCAGTTACTTGGGTGGGTGAACCACTAAGGCCTATAGTTTCCTCCCTGGCTCCAATGTCCTTATTAGTCCAGGTTTTGATCTCCTTTTTGGTAGCTTCTATTATCGACAGTGCTGTCGGTAGCCGAAATTTATTGATTTCCCGTACCACCGCAAGCAGGGCTGGCAATCTAACCTTTACTTTTAAGCATCCGCGTTCTATGGTTCGGGTAGCTATTAGTGATTCTCCGTCAACGAACTCAACCTTATTTACATAAGTCACATGGCCAACGCCCAATAACTCAGCAACTTGAGGCCCAACCTGTCCAGTAGCCCCGTCCACCGTCTCGTTGCCGCAAAGAACCAGATCAAATTTGCCTAGTTTTTTGATTGCTCCAGCCAGAGCATAGGCAGTAGCCAGTGTATCAGCTCCGGCAAAAGCTCTGTCACAAAGCAGGACTGCATCGTCTATGCCCATGGCCAACGCTTCCTCTAAAGCTTCCCTGGCTTGGGGTGGCCCCATGCTTATCGCCGTTACTTTCCCGGAGAACCTCTCCCGGATTCTCAATGCTTCCTCTAAGGCATGCCTATCCAAAGGATTAACTACCGCTGGGATGCCTTCCCTTCTGATAGTCCCTTTTTGCGGGTCTATAGTGATCTTGGAGAAATGCTCCGGATTGGGGACTTGCTTAATACAAACTATTATATCCATGGGCAAGACTCCCCCGATCCTAATATTTCTCCACGGTAGCACCGGACATAATTAGTCTGGAGATATTATTGGAACCAGCAGCAGCAATCATGTCCAGGGCAGCCTTGAACTTTCGAATGAGGCCGAACTCTGTAGCGGTTCCATAGGCTCCATGAATTTCAATAGCTTTAAGGCAATTGTGAAGCGCTGCTTCTGAAGCATCCAGCTTCGCCATAGCTATTTCCGCTCGTATCTCCTCTGGCCTCTTGCCCTGGTCAAGCAGCCAGGCGGCGTGGTAGCAAAGCCACCTCGCCCTTACCACATGTCGCTCCATCTCCCCTATCCAGAAGAGAATTGATTGCAGGTCGGTGAGGGGTTTGCCATACAGGTGCCTCTCCTTAGCGTACTTCGTCCCTATCTCTACAGCAGCCTGAGCGATGCCGAGACAAATTCCTGCACCGCCTGTTCTACCTGCGCCATTAATAGCGCCTAGTATTACTCCTAGGCCGCGATGCTCCGCACCTACCCTGTTGGCCACAGGAACACGACAGTCGGTCATGGTGAATTCACCAACGGGTGAAGTTCTGGAATGGGCTATCAAGTTTTCCACCCTTCCCCTCTGGAAACCAGGCGTATTTGCCTCTATAAGTATGGCGGAAATATCCCTATCCCTTTCCCCTGTCCGGGCGGTTACGGCAAACACATCAGAAACGGTGCTTCTGGAGATCATGACCTTCCTGCCGTTTATAATGTAATGATCGCCATCCAGCTTAGCTGTGGTTTCTATTCCTATCATGTCAGAGCCACCTGTAGCCTCAGTGTTAGCCAAGGAGCCCTGTATCTCTCCCTTGACCAATCGCGGTATATACTTCTTCTTTTGTTCCTCAGTGCCATGATTCAGTAGCAGATAGGGAACGAGTCCAAAACCCCGTAAATGTGCTCCCCAACCGGGGTACACCCGGGAGATCTCCTCGATAGCGACCATACGGGCAAGATGTCCCATGCCGCTGCCACCGTATTCCTTGGGCACTGCCAATCCAATTAAGCCTAACTCCGCTATTCTGTTCCATACATCATAAGGCCATTCCCCTTCTGGCTGGCTGAATTCTGCTTCCCTGGGTCTAAGTTCGTTTTCTGCAAATTCCCGCACCGTTTTTCTCAGCATCTCCTGCTCTCGGCTAAGACCGAAATCCATAGCACCCTCCTTTCTGAAGTCTAATTATTTCCTGTGCACAACGCCAGAGATACCCATTCCGCCACCCCCACAAATGGTTAAAAGCGCATTTTGGGCATTCCGCCTTTTCATTTCATAGAGCAAGGTGGTAAGGATCCTTGCGCCAGTAGCGCCTAAGGGATGACCAATAGCCACGCAAGAGCCATTAACATTTATCCTATCGTAATCCTTTTCACTAAGCCCAAGCTCCCTCATATTTGCGAGCGTCTGGGCAGCAAAAGCCTCATGTATCTCAATAAGGTCCATCTGGTCCAAAGTGAGCCCTGCCTTTTCCAGTGCTTTTTTGGCTGCCACTGTCGCTGCTTGCCAGGCACGGGTAGGGTCAGCACCGCTCATAGCAAAAGCTTTAAGGTAACCGAGAGGCTTTATACCTATATCCTTCGCCTTTTCCTCTGAAGTAATCACACAGGCTGCGGCACCATCGTTCTCGCCGGAGGAGTTACCCGCAGTGCAGACTCCTCCTAAAACAGGTCTCAATTTAGAAAGCGCCTCCAGACTGGTATCAGGGCGGGGACGCTCATCTCTATCAAATAATGTTGGCTCGCCTTTGCGCGGTGGCATAGGCACGGGAACAATCTCCTCTTTAAACTTACCTGAATCAATAGCAGCACAGGCTCTTTGGTTGCTCAACAGCGCCCATTTATCGACCTGCTCCCGGGATATATTAAGCTCCTTTGCTGCTGTTTCAGCCCAGGTCATCATCGTGGGTAAGATGCCAAATCTTTCTTGGGGCTGAGACATAACCCTAGCACGCAGCACCCTATCATATAGGGGTATACTCCATGTGGAAAGGGAAGCGTGACCTCTAGGCATGTCACCCTTTCCTCCTAACCCCCACTTCAGGTCTCCAGTTATATAAAGTTCAGCGGTGCTCATGCTTTCTACACCACCAGCAACTACGATATCTGCATTTCCGCTCTGGATCAGCGTAGCTCCAAGGCAAACCGCATCAAAACCGCTAGGGCATCGTCGATCAATCGTAAGGCCGGGAATTCCCACCGGCCAACCAGCTTTAAGTAAGGCCATGCGAGCAATATTCACATACTCACCACTTTGATAATTTTGCCCCATAATTACAATATCCACTGAGGCTGGATTTACCTTAGCTCTTTTTACCGTCTCATTAAGAACCAAAGCGGCCAGGTCATATGCTGGTATCTCTCGTAAAACACCCCCATAATTGCCTACAGGCGTCCGCACGCAACTAACTATGGCTATCTCTTTCACTATGCGTACCTCCTACAGAATGTTTTTTAAACCGTCCGCCATCTAATTGTATCTTGAGATCACTCGTATTCATAAAAGCCTTTTTTAGTCTTCCTTCCATAATGACCGGCCTGAACCTTTTTAATAAGACATTGTGGCGGTCTAAACTTATCATCTCTAAGCTGCTCATAAATAGCCATGGTACCTTTAAGGCCGGTATCTAACCCTACCAGGTCCCTTAGCTCCAAAGGCCCCATGCGAAAACCACCGCCAACCTTAAGGGCAGTGTCAATATCTTGTGCGGTGGCAACTCCTTCATCTAGAAGCCTCATGCCCTCGTTATACCAAGGCTGAAGGATTCTATTTACCACAAAACCTGGCGAATCCTTGCATACTGCTGGGGTCTTCCCTACTTTCTTAGAGAGTTCAACAATGGCATTTACCGTCTGCTCAGTGGTACTGGCAGCCCTAGCTATCTCTATCAATCTCATAAGCTGAGGAGGGTTAAACCAATGCATGCCGATAAAACGATCAGGCCTTTTAGTAGCTGCAGCTAATTCGGTTATGCTCATATAAGAAGTGTTAGAAGCAAAGATCACTTTAGGCGGACATAATTCGTCCAGTTGTCTGAAAAGCTGCTTCTTCTCTTCCAGATCCTCCACAATGGCCTCAATAATAAGGTCAACCCCTTGTACCGCCTCCTTTAAATCTATGACCCCTTTAATCCTGGCTAAAGTCTCTTTCCTCTGCTCTTCAGTGAGACGGCCCCTTTTGATTCCCTGATCTAGAAACTGTTCAATGTTCTTAATTCCCTTTTGTACGAATTCTTCCTTTACATCCCTCAAGGTTACACTAATCCCGGCCTGAGCAATCACTTGAGCTATGCCATGGCCCATAACCCCGGCACCTATTACGCTTACGCTCTTTATTTCCATTTCTCGCCCCCTATTCTTTATTCGCCAGTGAATTTAGGCGGTCTCTTCTCTAAAAAGGCATTAAGCCCTTCAGTGTGATCTTTGGTAGTGAAGCAAAGGCATTGAGCTGCTGCCTCATAAGCAAGACCAACATCCAAAGATGCTTGCATCCCTTTATTTATCGCCTTCTTTGCTATTTTAATAATTATAGGGCTCTTGCCTACTATCTTCCTTGCCAAATCCTTGACTGTTTCATCCAGTTTATCCAACGGCACTACCTTATTTACCAGCCCAATCCTCTCCGCCTCTTTAGCATCTATTAGGTCACCAGTATAGATGAGTTCCTTTGCCTTAGCCAGTCCTACTAAACGAGGTAATCTTTGAGTTCCACCACCCGAGGGGATAATGCCTAGATTAACCTCTGGCTGGCCAAACCTAGCATTCTCCGAGGCTACCCTTAAGTCACAACACATAGCTAGCTCCAGCCCCGCCCCTAAACAGAAGCCATTAATCCTGGCAATTGATGGCATTTCCAAGTTCTCAAAATCAGTATATAATTGCTGCCCAATGGTAGCCATGAACTCCTGCATCTGGAGAGGGCTTAACTCCCTAAGCTCCGTAATATCTGAACCCGAAATAAAAGCCTTATCACCAGCCCCGGTAAGAATCAGCACACTAATATCTTTGTCAGTTCTTACTTCTTGTAAAATCTGTAGGAGCTCTTTCCTAGTTAGCCGGTTTAAGGCGTTTCTTACTTCTGGCCTATTTATGGTAACAGTAGCTATACCCTCTTCCTTCTTATAGGTAACACACTTCAATTCCATTGCAATCCCTCCTTAATATTGATAAAAACCGATCTTTGTCTTCTTCCCCAGCATCCCAGCCTCAACCATCTTCCTAAGCAGCGGGCAGGGACGGTAGGGGGGCCCCAACTCCTCATAAAGTGATTCTAAGGTATTAAGAACGTTATCTAAACCGAGATAATCAGCATATTCTAACGGACCCATAGGGAAGTTGGCTCCAAGTTTCAGCATATTGTCTATGTCATCTCGGCTGGCAATCCCATAGGATAGTACAAAAATGGCTTCGTTAATCATCGATGCCAAAACGCGATTTAGAATAAGCCCCGGCGAATCTTTGACAATGACTGCTGTTTTATCGATCCTTTCCACAAGCCTTTTACACTGCTCATAGGTTTCATCTGAGGTCATAATACCCCTGGTTATTTGAACCAACTTTGCCTCCGGGTCAAAAGGCCAGAAATTAAGCCCGATTACTCTATCTGGCCTTCCTGTCACCGCTCCTATATCAGCGATGCTCAAACAAGCTGTAGTTGAAGCTAATATGGCCTCCCTAGGGGAAATCTTATCAATCTCTTGGAAGCTTCTCTTCTTCTGATCTAAATCATCGGGCAAAGCTTCAATAACCAGCTCGGTATCCTGAAGCTCACCGATTAACTTTTCGGTTATCTCTCTCACAATGCTTTGGATCCCGGCTTTGGATAGTATCTTCTTAAGCCCTTCACTGAAATCGCCTGTTCCGATTATACAGACTTTATTGATTGCCATCGTAACCTCCCCTTTCGGACAAATTTCCATTTCCCTCTACGTTCGAGCCCGAAGAGAGCGATCGTACAACGCCTTCTGGCGAATCAGGCCCAGCGTTCTCAAACCTATCGCCCAAAGAGACTGCTAAGAAAGTCAACAGTAACCACCCGCAGGACAGAAGTTCTGGCCCGAAGGGATGTTAGCTATTGCTATCTGGCCGGGGCAAAGGCCCGACTACCGCTTAGGGGAAACTAAATAGGCCTACTCAAATAAGCCCCTTCCAAGCGCTTAAGTCAGCCCCTGCGTTTTCAAATCTATCACCCAAAATCTCCAGAGCATTTTTGTAAAAGAAACGCTCCTCTATTCCCTCCCGAAAAGTAACATCTTTTTCCCATCCTTCGAGGAGGTCCTCCGCCAAGCGGAAAAAAGGATACTCGCTACCAAACATAAACTTAGTCCTAAGCCGGGTATTTATGTCATGAAGCATCCTTTCTGGGATATACCGTGGCAGTGCTCCAGATGTCTCGCGGTAGACATTCCCCTTGTGCATGCAAACCAATTCCGCCGCTTCTGTGAAGGGGTCACATATATGCATTAAGATTATTCTGAGCTTAGGAAAATCGGCAGCAACATTATCTACATCCACAGGATTAGTATATTCGAGAACTTTGATCCCCCCTCCTCCAGGCATCCCCGTCCCCACTCCCGTATATCCTCCGTGCCATTGGATAAAGCCATCATAGCTCGCGATTAAATCCCATAGGGGATAAAAACGGTAATCGCTAAGATGGAACTTCTGAGTGGGTTGCTGAAACTTTATTCCGAGTGCTTTAAGATCCCTAAGGCACCTTTCAGCCTCTCTCAGCGCCTCCTCCCCTAGCCATGGGTCGACGCAACCCCAAAAGCCTAAACATAGATCACGATGCCTCTGACACAGATTGTATATGTAATCGTTAGTTTGACCTATTTCTCCTTGGCCAGTAGGTGCTGTCCAGGCTGCAGGACAGAAATGCACACCGTATTTTTTAAATGTTTCCACCATCTCATCCTCAGTGTGAAGGGCTTCCAGCAATTGCTCCGCAGTCACGTCAACGTGTCTGAAGTATTTCTCCATAGCAATTCGATGCTTAGTAATTGGCGGCAATTGTCCTGGACTGCCATCACTCAGCCTCTTAAGATTGCCGTGATGACCATGAACATCGATTATGGGATATCCTCTCTCTTCCAGCGTTTTTGCCATCTCCTAGCCTCCCTCAGTCAGTTAAATTCTTAAACTAGAAATAATCCCTTGGAACTCAGTTTTAGTTTGACGTGAAGAAGTGTCTGAACTATTGACAACGGCTTGAAACATATTCAGGCTTATTTCTCCTCATAAACCCCTGGGAAGGTTTCCTTTCTCCTGAATTTCTGCCATTCCGGTCTTGTAAGCAATCCTGATCGATAGGCTAGGTCGAATAAACGAGCTGTTGGGTAATCCTCAAGTTCCTCGTCGCTGTTAACCGTTGGAAGGCCAAATGTTTTAGCCACATCCTTCGCTAAGTCAAGGCCAAGTGTGCGTATCTTGGATCGAAGGTCATGACAAGCTGCGTTTAATAGTCGTTGGCAAGCACTAGATGGATCTACAGGCAGTAGCTTTATTACTCGACCAACTAGGGGTGTAGCTTGCCAAACCGGCCTTATTTGAGCGAGATATCTCTCTGCTGTCGATAGCTCCGCAGGAAGTTCGCCCCGGTAAGGAACTAAATTAGATTCTACTTCTTCCATTGTATTGCAGATTATAGAACAATGTCATTATGTAAGCAAGCCTTTTCTGAAATAGTAATCAATAGCGCCAATCAAAGACCTATTTAGTGTATTGAAGGAGGAGGAAAAATATCTGGGAAAATGGACAAAACATCGTTTCGTGCAACGGGTGGTTCACCTCAAGCCTAAGAAGTTGACCTCCAAGATGTTGATGGGGTATAATCTGGCTCAGAAAGGAGGCAAGCGGTTGGTCTAGCAAGCGATTGCCAGCTTGTCTATTCGCAACCTTCTAAGCAGTGGGTCGTGGGTTCGAATCCCACCAGGGACGCCACAAAGCTGTTGGAATCTGTTAAAGCAGTGGCTCCTCGTTTCATAGTCTTACCTCCTTTGGGCTTACTTGTGACCTGGTTCGTCATAGCTAACCCCCTTTCAGGGCATTCCGGTCTCACGCTCGCTTGGGCCAAACTGGCAGGGATGGGTCTTCACCTCAGGCTTTATCCTCCTCATCACCCCAAAAGGCCTTGAGCACTTCCTCTGGCGTGTCCTCCAGCGGGTAGAAGGGGTTGAAGTGCGGGTGGTTCGGGTTGTATTTCCTCTCGATGTTTGGCCGTCACCCCTTCCAAGGGTTGATGAACTTCTCCTGTTTCATGGCTATCCCCTTTTAGGAAGGTTACACGCCTCATGGTGTGCTTTGTGTCTCCAGATACAGCCACTTATCCTTGGCGATGTAATAGGCATTGTTCTTGCACCTGTTCATTTGACACTTGCCCAAAAGATTTATCAATATGTCCTATTTGTCACAACCTCATCGTTTAGAGTGAGGTTAGGCGACAAGAGTTGGCGAAAAGGGGCTGAAGCCAAAGTTGCTTTGCGCTCCTCGGTCATCGGCCCTTGGAATTTTCAAAGCCAAAGATGCGCCTGAAAAGAAGGACACAATCGGCACAGAAGTTGCCGCCCTCGCCGCCGCACCCGAAGCCGCCCTCGCCCTCCGACTTGGATATACCTTTCTGGCCCCAGCTCCCGAGGGTAAGCTTTTATGAAGATTGGTATGTCCAGGCGTCACAGCACTTTCCCGGGATAGTGGTTGACCCTGAGCGTGAGAGAATCAGCTTTAATACTGCCATGTTTGAAGAGGAACTCATGAGTTACCTTCAAAAGATGGAGGAGCCGGAGAAGCCTGTGTCTTAACCTGCAAACCCTGAGACCGTCACTCATGGGATTGTTCTACGCAGCCTGGAGAGTATGATGCAGTTGTCAAAAGGCAATCTTGGCCTTGAAAGACTTGACAAAAGGGTAACCCTGCGCTATGATAGCGGCTACTTCGCAAGGAATGCCCCGATAGAAGTGCCGTATTTTGGTAAATTTCATATGTTGGTTAAGCAGCCATGTGTTACGCAAAGCTGCTGCTCTATCTTAAGAATTATCTAGTCCTGGCTGAGGTATAGACCAGTACGTTACGGCTGCCAACCGAAAGGTTGGCAGACTTGCTTTTATACCATAGAGTTAGGGCCGGGAAGCAGGGCATGCTTTGCCAAATAAAAGTAAGGCTGAGATTTCCGTCAAGCGACGATTTCTACTGCCCCGCTTCCCAATCATTAGGTCAGGAGGAAAAAAATGAGTGCCAAAGAGGTGAAGGTTTATTCCACCCCTGAGTGTCCCTGGTGCAGGAGGGTTAAGAAATTCCTTGAGGATAACGGCATTGCGTATCAAAACTTCAATGTCGCTGAAGATAGCGCAGCCCGTGAGGAGATGATCAGTAAATCTCAGCAATTAGCAGTTCCTACCATTCTTATTGATGACGAGATCATAGTGGGATTCAACGAAGCGCTGCTCAAAGAGAAATTAGGCCTCTAATTCATCGGGGGAGCTTATGCATGAACTGATCATCGTTGGCGGCGGTCCGGCAGGGATGACAGCAGTGGTCTACGCTGCCAGGAAGCGGATAGATACCCTGCTCCTCAGTAAGGACATCGGAGGGCAGCCGAACCTGACTGCGGGCATCGAGAACTATATGGGCTATCAGTATATTGAAGGCTTTGAGCT
>Ga0114920_10001010_pt1 | contig 12725 bp, 16 predicted proteins | sample ChitaG_FD_88683 | JGI IMG/M metagenome (GOLD analysis project Ga0114920, IMG submission 88683) | Deep subsurface microbial communities from South Pacific Ocean to uncover new lineages of life (NeLLi) - Chile_00310 metaG | ecosystem: Environmental > Aquatic > Marine > Oceanic > Sediment ... | reverse complement strand
TTCTTTTTGTCCTTCTGCATCAAGAACTTCTACTGTTCCTGGTTCGACTATCTGCCCCTCTCCTCTTATTACTCTTACCTGATTGGCTTTCATCAGCTTTTCTATACCTGAGAACAATCTCCGGGTTATCTGATCTTTCCGCTTCATTATGGCAGTAAAATCGAAAGAATAATCTTTAACTTGAATCCCGAATTCCCCAGCCCTTTGGATATGGTTTAATACCTCCGCAGTACTTACCAAAGCTTTGGTAGGGATACAGCCCTTATTTAAGCAGACTCCTCCTAACTTATCTTTTTCCACCAGAACTACCTTTAATCCTAAATGGGCTGCTTTTATAGCCGCTACATAACCACCAGGTCCTCCACCGATAATTACTACATCAATTTCGCTCATATCTATTCCATATTCCATAAACTCTTTCAATGTTGGGTCCCCCCCGTATTCCTAAGACACTCATTTCCAAATAATTTATTTATAGTTCCATTTTAGGAAATTCTTTTATTTCTACCGAATAAATCTTCTTAGGATCACCGATTTTTATCTTTTTTTTGGTAGATTTAATCTTCTACTTCCCTAATGTCTACTCCATCCTTTATTTTAATTGGCTTACTTCTACAAACCGGACATACCACCATTATTTCTCCGCTACACCAGATCCTTCCACAAATTAAGCATTTATATTATGGCATTCCCTTGGTCCCTCTCTATCCTCTTCTTTAGCTCTTTTCTTCTAGCCTCATAGAATTGACCGAGTTCCCGATTCAAGGTTTCTTTATCTATGCCCAAAATCTCAGTAATCTTTTTAGTCTGGTTCTCGGAAGGAGTGAGTCCCCCGGTCTCAAACTGCGAAATATACACCTGGGATACTCCTATCAGAAGAGCCAGATCCGCCTGGGTTAGCATCTTTTCCTCTCTCCTCTTCTTAATCGGATTGATTATCATTTTTCCTCCTGCCTCCTTAATAAAAAAAGACCTGACTTCTAACAGAAGCCAAGCCCTTATATTGTTTTTTTTCTATATGTGATATAATAAATTAGAGCCAAGAGAAAACCGTAAGGACTTTGGCTCTGTTCAAGTCCGTTTATCTCGGTTCAATGTTGATAAGCGGGCTTGTTCTTTTAATAATATTATATATAAAATTTAGAAGATTGTCAAGTTGCTACCGTTCTAAAAGGACTGCTGGACTGCACCCCTCCAACTAGACACATTTAGAGAAAAATAAGACTTGTTATATAATAAAATAACAAGCAAGGAGAACAAAGGAGGGGCAAAGGAAATGGGTATTAAAAAGAGGAAATACTCCCAGGAATTCGAAGAAGAAATAGTACAAAGAGCCCTAAGCGGTGAAAGGATTCTGGCATTAGGGAAAGAGCATAACATTTCCCCCGGGCTTATCAACCATTGGAAGAGACAATATTTAGATGGAGAATTAAGTAATAATACCAATCAGGAAGTAAAAAAACTAGAGACACAAGTAGGAAAACTTGAGCAGATGATCGGTAAACTTACCATGGAGAATTACATTTTAAAAAAAGAGAAAGAATACTTACTACAGAAGAAAAAAGAAGATTCATCTATCATTACCGGTCCTTATTTAAATCAATCAAAGAAGGCTGCAGACTAATGGGTATAAAAAGATCTACCCTTTACTATAAGCCAAAAATAAATATAAATAAAAAGCAAAAAGAATTAAGGATTAGAAAAAAGATAGAGGATATCTCCTGGGAACATCCCTATTACGGTTACAGGATAATTACCGCTCAATTAAGAAGAGATAAGGTAATGGTAAATCATAAGAAGGTATTAAAGATGATGAAGGGATTAGGTATACAAGGTAGAATAAGACACAAATATATAACCACTACCGATAGCAAGCATAATAATAAAATATACTCCAATTTGATTAAAGATAAAGAACTTACCGGTATCAATCAGATCTGGTGTGCGGATATCACCTATATCAGGATACTTAACGGTTTTGTCTACCTTGCCGCCATAATAGATATCTATTCCCGAAAAATAGTAGGTTATGCTATAGGTAAAACCTTATCTCCTAAGCTTGCCATTGTTGCTTTAAATATGTCTATATCAACCAGAAATATTAGTAACCTGATTCATCATTCAGATCAGGGTAGTAAGTTTCCTGTAAAGATTATATAAAAATATTAAAGGATAAGGGTATCAGAATAAGTATGTCCGGAAAAAGTAATCCTTATGATAATGCCACAGCCTTAATCATTCTTTAAAACCCTAAAACAGGAGGAGGTATACTCATGGGAATATGAAACCTTTTCTGATGTAGCAGAAAGGATTCCCTATTTTATTGAAGATGTGTATAATAGGAAGAGGTTGCATTCCTCTTTGGGGTATCGGCCTCCAGAGGAATACGAGAGGCTATTGGCAAAGAATAACTCTCGGGAATGCATGGTGTGTTAAGACTTAAAGTGTCTAGCCTGGGGGTTCACTCCATGCCTCTGGGCCCAGACTCTTTTAGCACACCTATTTGAACAGTATTCCCGATCAGATCTTACTGGAATAAAAATTTTATCGCAATCTTTAGCTCTGCATCTCATTATTTTTATATCCTTAATCCAGACCCAGTAGACCCAGGAAAAGGCCAGAGCTCTGCCGGTAGGTATACTCACATATACCGAGGGATAAAAATACAGCTTATCCTCAGAGTAACTCTTTATTTTTAATGTCCTGCCTTTCAATAAAATCTCTTCTAGGATCTTTACGTCCTTTTCGGTCGGTCTTTGCCCTGCGATAGCCCTATCGGTCATCTCTCTAAAAACAGATAGACAGGATTCAAAGTCTTTCTTGATCCTACCTAATTCCTCTACAGATAACCCGGGAGGCACATCTTCAAAAACCTTTGCTGGGATCCCTCCGTTATACAACTTTACTCCATATTCCTTAGGAAAGCCCTTGGGAATCTTACGGCTCTCAGATAGTGAAATTATAAATTTAATATAGTCTATTCCCAGGGCCTTAGTCAGCAGTGCATCGAATATCGCTCTTTTCTTGTTTTTTCTCATCTTTCTTCCTTTTTTTTGGTATATTTATTTATGATAGTATTTCGTCAACCTTTTGTGACAATTACATTTTTTCAAAATCCTTTTATTATTATACTGGCTCTGGCTTAATAAATCCTTTTTTTAAAATTATTTATATTTTTAGATATCTTTATATGAGTCTTTAAAAAGTAAATCAAAGATAACTTATCTAAGCGAATCGCGACGACTGGTAAAACCTATCATAAATCCGCTGTCTTTAGTCCATTAGCCACATCATCTTTTGAAATATAAGTATATATAATCGTACTCATTAAATTTTTATGTCTCAAGGCATTTTGAGTCTGTCTTAAGTTCTTGGTCGCTCGCAAATACTCAGTCGCAAAGCTATGTCTCAAGATATGAGGATAAACCTCCTTTTCGATCCCAGCCAGCTTTGCATAATACTTCATAAACCTTTGCAGCTCCCTGGGCCTTACTCTCTCGCCATTTTTACCGATAAAGAAAGCATTCTCTTTGTTATATCTAAAGGCTTCCCTTGTTCTTAAATATCTTCTTAGCTCCTTCCAGGTCCCATCCTTAGTTAAAGGCTGGTATTCGTCGTTCCCTCTCTTTCCGGCCCTGATCTTGATCCGGTTCTCCTTAAAGTAAATATTCTCATCATTCAGATTGCAAGCCTCACTATTCCTAATTCCCGTAGAAAATAGAAGCCTTATAATCGCCTGGTTTCTTATCGCCAGAAAGATATTGTTTTTTAAATAACTAAGATACTTTGAACCTTTTAGCTTCTCCTCTCGCAATTTCTTCTTAAAAAGTCCTTCAAGCTCCGTGCCTATCCCGATTAACTTGGAAACCTCTTCCCTGGTCAAAACTACTGGGGTCTTTTGCCTTTTCATTTTTTTTGCATCTCCTTAATATTTTTTACAATTATTATAAAAGATGCAAAATATTTTGTCAAGTCTTCTGACGTATAATAGGTAATTCTACGCCAGAAGTCTATATTATTCTAATCCTAAATTCTTGAGACCTTTATAAACAAAGGACTTTTAAAAAATAGCTAAATTGAGTTTTGACGCTTTATCTCCTAAAGTCTTAAAATATCTCTATTTTAAAAATTATAATTCGCTTTATTCGACATAAAATTAATAGAGATCTTGCTCTTTTAAATAAAAAAACCCCTACTCTTTTAGTGCAAGGGTTTGATAAGTATTTTTCTATATTCTAATCGGGACACTTATTTAAAAACATCACCTCCTAATAAAATAATACCGAATATTTAAAGGGGATATATCACTTTAAAGTTAATAGTTTCTTCCCGAGTATTCATAGCCTTTTATCGCCTTCCTTCTTAATCGGATTCTTCAACCCTTCCTCCTTAGCTAAATTTTCCCTGTATTTCCTAGCGAATAACTTCAACTGGCCAGTGGAAATTTTTCGCTTTTCACACCATTCCAGTGCCTTCTCTATCTTTCATTTTTCATTTATTCACTGCCTTCTCCGTCAAGAAATTTCTGCAAGTTTTCTTCGCTTACCAAGTAATATTTACCGATCTTAATTGCTTTGATCCTGCCCTTCCTTATATATTTTCGGACCGTATCCACCGGGATAAAGAGCATCTTCGATAAGGCTTCCACATTATAAAATTGCTTATTCGCGATCTTAATAGTTTTGATAGGCATAATCTCTAGGGGCCCCCTTCATATTTGATACATCTTATTTTATCACATATAAACATATAAAGCAAATAGAAGGAATATAAAAAATTTTTTACCTAAGTAACATCATTTAACAACGTCCTATAAAACATATGTTATGTAAAGTAGATGAGAAAAGACCCCCTTAAAGCCCTTTATTTATAAGGGTTTCAGAACGTCTTTTTTCATCGCTTTTCGCCCTAATACTACGCTATATATAGCGTAGTATTTTAGCGAAAAGCCTTTAGAAATAAGGGATAATCAGCTAAGGGAAGATAATCTCTTTTAAACCATTCTGCCAACTTATGTAAAGTTATTGATTGAACTATAATTTTTCTTTATTATCTTCCGAGACCCTTATATCATAAGAGCTTTATAAGAATAAGATAATTTTATTTTTAGTAAAATTTTTAATCACCTTCCAGCATATTTTTCGCCTCCCCGAGTTCCCGAGTTCTCCAAAAAAATAAAAGCCTTTCCTTCTCTTTTTATTCTTTACTGTCAACCATTTCCTGAATCTTTCTATTCCCGAGTACTCCAAAAATTTAAAGAGGCTTTTTTATTCGATATCCTGTCAGATTCGTCAGATTTTTTGCCTAGTGTTTTAGCTAAGAAAGATAAAACCCGAATAAAAGGTCGGGTCATACCAAACCTCCTAAAAGACCCTCCGTAAAAACACCAAGCGAGGCTTCTCGCTTTTGGATGAAATAAATTATATTTGAATTAAAAGATTTAATGAGTATTTTCTATTTTTTTAATTTTTGATTAGCTTGTGGCGACAATTAATTTATTATTTCACTCTCTCTTTTAATTCTTTGCCCGCTCTAAAGAAGGGAACATTCTTAGCCGGTACAGATATTTTTTCACCGGTATGCAAGTTTCTAGCTTCTCGGGCAGCTCTTTTTCTAATTCCGAAAGTACCGAAACCTATTAATCTAACGGCATTACCCTGAGCTAAACAACCAGTAATATTTTTAAATACACATTCTACAATTCCCTTAGTTTCCACTCTGGTGCGGTCTATTTCCTTGGCCACTTTATTGATTAATTCGCTTCTGTTCATTTAGAAGACCTCCTTTCTATTTTTTTAACTAATGTTATCATCATAGAATAAGGGAAACACAATCGTCAAAGCACTATTTATATATACGATAAGGTATTAAAAAAATCCTTCTTTTTTTTGAAAAAATATTTTTAAGCAGAAAATGAGTACTAAAAATGAACTTGCAAAACTCTAATCCACACCTTCCCATAAAATGGGAGATATACCCCCTAATTAGTCTAATATAATCTAATATAATTTTTCTTCTTTATCTTCTGAAACCATATAATTATAAGACCTCCCGATATAAGAAGATAATTTTATTATTTACGGAATTTTTTGCTTCCTTTTTCCTGCCATTCATCTCACCCTACTTTTAGACTTTGATCTTATTCAATTTTCTTACTAAACTTTAGCAAATCAAAGTCTTTAACTCCCATCAATATTCCTCTTTTCTTTTTTTCTTTTTTTAGACAGTATAGACAGCAAAAGGCTAAATCAAGGACATTAAGGACATTATTTTACTAATTTCCCAAATTCTGTTTTGTGTCGTTTGTGTCGTTATTTAGGTAAATGACCGTAACCCCTACGTGAGAAAAATATATAAAATTAACCCTGATTTTGAAATATGATGACACAAACGACACATTTTAATTTTCAACAAGGGGTAGATTTGGCACTATCCTTCAAATCAATCCCTCCCCAGCCCCTTTCTCTTTTAACTCTCGTGGACTTGTAGCCTCTTTCAGCTAATCGCCTGCCTAATGATTTTTTATTTACTGGTTCCTCACCGCTTTCATCACACCAATTTTTATATACTTTATATAAATCCTTGGTAGCAATCTTTACCCGGTGACTTTCCATACAGCATTGTTCTATAAATTCAGCCACCACGTCCATAGAGCTTTTGTATTCTTCGGTAGCCTCTTTAATTTCGTCTGGGGTTTTTAATTTTTCTTCTTTCCATTTTTTATATCCCCCCAGAATCCAATTAAATATCCCTTCTTTCTCCCCCAGCAGAATATCTTCGTATTGTGGTATTCTTTCCTCTTCTGGTATAATCACCCGAAAGGGTATTAGTTTTATCCTCCCCCAATAGGCCGGCGAAAATTCTCTAACTGTTGGTTTATGATTCGTCGCCAGCCATAACTTAAAATTAGCATAAAATTCAAAATACTCCTGCCTTAAAAATCTAGCAGTTATCTTGTCCCGTCCGGTTATAATTTTTAGTATCGCTTCGTTAAATTTCCTTCCCTCTCCAGCTTCCATAGCAGTCACAAACCTGGCTCCCTTCATCCTGGCAAGATCGTTAGGGATGTGTTCTCCACGTCTACTCAAAAATGTCTCAAATGGGGTGGAGATAGCATAATCTCCTAGGATCTCCTGAATGGTATTTATGAAAGTAGACTTCCCATTAAAACCTATCCCATATAAGATAAACAAGCACTGCTCCCCGATGTCTCCAGTGAGACTATATCCTAAAGAAGTTTTGATATATTCTATTAGGTCCCCCTTTCCTTCAAATATTTTATCCAGAAAGGCCAGCCACTTCGGGCAATCTGCTCCCAGTTTATAACTAACCCCAGCTATTTTTGTTAACATATCCTCTGCTTTATGCCCCCTGAATTCCAAAGTCTTTAAATCTATGGTCCCATTCTTCAAATTCAGGATGTAGGGATTCTGGTCAAAGTTATCCGGGATCACTGGCATAGCAGAAGCAGCCAGCTCAGTCATCGCTCTAATCGCTCTTTGGCTCTCTGATCGGCGGGCATAATCCACCAGAATTTTTCTGGCCTTGTCCTCTATTATCTCAGAGGCCTGCCGGTAGTAACCCATTATCACCCTTTTAGCCAGCTCCTGGGTCTCGTTCCTGTGATCCTCTTGCCATTTTCCTTCCCGGTAGACCAGCCAGCTATTCCACATTTTGCAGTATAATAATTGCCCCTCCCACTTTTTACAGAAGCTCTCAGAATTCCATAGGTCGGTAGGCCGGAAATCCCCCTCGGGGATGATCTTAACTTCTCCCTTTTCTTTAAATTTTTTGGGCTCATGTTTATCGGGGATATACTCTTCTTCGGAATCCGTATAGTTTTTTAACTCTTGTAATATCTCTCCTTTGGTCAGCTTTCTTCCCTCAACCTCTATGTCCTCTATTTTGTCAAGCCAATCATCAGAATCCTCTTTTTCGGAGAGACCAGCAAAATGTATAATCTTGAATGACTTACAATTTCCCATATTGCTATCAGCAATTTTTATTACATGCTTCTCCCCCGGATCATCATTGTCGGGGATCGCCACTACTTTTCTGCCTTTTAAATATTTGTTAAATTCGGGATTCCAATTACCAGCACCCATCGGACTGGTGGTCGCTAAGAGCCCCAAATCATTAGTAAATCTATCGCAGGCCTTCTCCCCTTCCAGTATAAAAATTGTCTTATCTGGATGGTCAAGAATTTTCTTTAAATTATATAAAACTAATTTGACTTTTTTTCCGTTGGGTGGGGTTAACCCCATATACCACTTTTTGGTAGCCGGATCATAATATTCCTGCCAGAATTTTCGGGGATTGATTGTCTTACAAGTTCGGTGCAAAGGGGTAAGACCATCAGAATCATAGTAAATCCACACTGAATCATATTTCTTATAGGCAACTACTGCCTTATTTTGCTTTTTGGGATGTGCCTTTTCTTCGTCCCATAAAATTCCTGCGAATCCACAAGTAGGGACTAGGCATTTGAACCTCTTTTGGGTACGGTTGATAGCTAGACTCTCGTGGTGGTCATCGTGGTTGGGACAAATTCCTATCAAGTCCCACCCTTTATTACCTTTAATTTCTTTACAATTCCTAATCGTAACTTTCTCAGGAGGACTAACTCCTGGTTTTTTAATATCTACGTCTATCGTCATTTTCTTATCCTCTTCCTCCATTAGTGTCTCTTTGATATCTGTATAGCTCATGCTTTAGATTCAAAGCACAATCCCGATAGGCTAAAGCGGGCACTTCCCCCGCCTGAAAGAAATTTTCAGCCAGTCTTTTTAAATCATCACCTACCAATATAAAGACTATCCGCCCCGGCTTTAACCGATCCTTTAGCATTTTTTCTAATCTAGCCCCCCGGCAGATAAGAAAAGCAGCCTGCCATAGATCGCTAGTCTCATATCTTTCTTCCATTAATATTTCCTCCATTCCTATTTCTACCCAAAAAAAACAATACTAAAACTTATCGGCTCTGTTCGAGCCCGCTTATCTCAGTTCAGTGTTGATAGCGGGCTTGTTCTTTTAGGATTAAAAAATCTAGCCTTTTAAGCTTAGTATTACTAAAGCAACCTAAGTTAGTCAGCATCCTTTTCAAATCTGACTTCAAAGTTTAAGGATTATTTTTTTAAGTATCCGTTAATTTTAACCAACTTTATTATCTCCTTTCCTTTCATTGGTGACTTCTCTTTACTTTAGAATGAATTAAACGGGTATTCCCCGTTCGATTCCATGTAAAAGCCCTAAAACCTTTTTCACTCCTTCCGAACCCCTCGAGATTACTTCTAAAGGAGTATCATTATTCAACTCTTCATTGTGTGTATTTAACCATTCAGCCTCTTTAACCTTTTTTATAACCCCGTCCATTTTACAAAGAATCTTCTCTAATTCACGGATCTTCTTATTTGCTAAAGCATTGGGGACCGCTTTATTGGTCTCCCACCACGAAACCGTTCTTGCTGCATACAGGTATAAAACCTTTAATTTTTTTTCAATTGGAAACTGATCCAAAAAATTTGTTCCTGAAACCAAATTTATGCTCATCTGTAAAGCCAAAATATTTTTACCTTCCTTAGTTGCACCACCTAACAGAACATAGCCGTTTTAAGGCATAATGCCCCTGCCGATTAAAAACTTTTCATTCGGCATGTCTGACTCTATAAGTTCTTTTGCTGTATAACCTTTACGTACAAGTTCGACTCCGGATTTATTAGGTTCACTTTCTAAAGATATATCTTCTTTATCTTTATATTTTTTAAGCGATAATAAATTTCTCACAGAATTTACTTTTTTCTTGATTTCATTTTCTTCGAGAATATGAGCTTTTACTAATTCCGCTATTGCTATTTGTAGTTTTATTTCCGGTAGCAAGGCTAATCCAGAAAAAACACCATCTATAAATTTATTTTTCCCTCCAGATCATAACTATTCCAATTCTTAATTGCTTCAGATATATCATTTATAGTTTTGTTTTGTTCTATCTCTAATTCAAGTCTTTCCCTTAAAGTCTTTTCCAAATTTATTCCTTTATATCTATTTACCAATTTTAAGTGACTTGGTTAGTCTTTATTTATATACAATCAATTGCCTTATATTTCTTATATTTCATTCCTTCATAATATATTTTACTGGCCTAACAAAGATTTTATAACAGGTAAAACCATCTAAATTCTCCAAATCGAAATTTACCTCTTTTCTGTTAGTGATTTATCTTCTTTGCTTCTCCTAACTATTATTATGTCTTCTTTGTTTAAAATCCATAGAGTAAAGTTTTACTACTTGGAACAAAACATTTCTGGTGTTTCAGTTTTAAATTTTCTAATTGGAGAAGGAAATCATTGTCCGAGCTTTTAAAATTCCATACCCCTAGTAATCCTATCGCCATAAATCCTTCCTTTACTGCCTTTGCCGCCTTCTTTTCCCCTTCTGTAAAAAGAATGGGAATATCCTGGGGATTAGCTGTTTCTTCGAAGAATAAGTAAAAAATTTTTCTTTTTCCTTTATAAGCTTTCTTGCGGTCTCATCCCAGTAATAATAAATGCCGAAAGATAAAGGTCACTTATCTTATATATGCTTAATATTTTGTTCATTATAAACAATCTCTCTATACTTAATTTTTTCTTGATTTTTCAGATATTCCCGGGCGATAATGATTGCAAGTATTCGAAAACCTTCACTAACGTATTTATTTAATTTTTTTCCCTTAACGCAAACAACATCCATTAGTTTATCTCTTTTATTTCAAATAAGTTATCAAATTTGTGTTCAGGTAAATTTTTCATGATTCGTTCGCGTAATTTAGGGGATGGATTCCTTGAGCCGTCCATTAGTTGAGACATATATCCACTACTTATCTCTAACTTATAGGCAAGCCAGTTCTGAGATTTATTTTTTCTTATTAGTATTCTCTTTATTCCTTTGCTTCGTATATAAACTTTCATCTTCCACCTCATAAACTACTTTATGTTAGTGTTTATTACCTACATATGATAGTATCATTTATGCTAAATTTTGTCAATGTTTTATTAGTAATGTTTTATTAGTAATTTTTACTTGCATTTATTAGCATAATATGTTAATATTATTTTAAAAGGAGGAATAGAACATGAAAAACAAATTAAAAGAACCATTTCCTTTCGCTGATTTCTTAAAAAAATTACGTGCTCGTAAAGGGGTAAGCCTAAAAAAGGTGGAAGAAGGAACCGGCATTTCAAATGCTTACCTTTCGCAACTTGAAACTGGTAAGCGGAGACGCCTTCCTAACCCTACCCGGCTGAAAGCCCTTGCCGATTATTATAATGTCTCGATTCAGCAATTATTGGAAAAAGCTGGATATTATGAAGAGGAGGACATTCAAGAAACGAAAGAACAAAAAATTGAAAAAGCTTTCTTGCATGTCTTAAATGATCCGTCTTTTAAATACGGTACCCGGCTTAAAGGTAAATATGATTTAGATGTTAAACGTTTTATTGTTGAAATGTATGAAAAGCTAACTAAAAAGAAGCTGGTGGATTGAAGGATGAATGAGATTTTTAAATTCTGTACAATCGATAATTTTTGCAGTGACGTGATGTTTGAATATAAAAAATTTCACTTCTTTAAGATCTTTAAGAATAAGAAATTTAATCTTGATGCTTACTTCCTCGCCAACGAATTTAGAAAATATTTTAACTTACAATATCCCTTATTACTAAAACAAATTTTAAAAATTTGTAATGATGCTAACTTTTCTGTTCATATACTACCCGATAAACATAAATCACGAGGATATAATTTCACTTATGGTGATAAGGTAGTTATTTTCTTCAAAGAAAAAGATTCTCCCAGTGGTCAGATTTATACAGTCCTTCATGAACTTTATGAAATAATTTATAGAAAAATTGATTTACAAAACCCTAACTTCTTCTATAAAGACATAAAAAAAATTGTTGAATCAAAAGCCAATCTTTTTTCTGCCTGTGTCCATATACCATACACAAACGTTCTTGATTGGATTGATTCTAACGGACTCGACGTATTCGGCTTAAAAAACTCTTTTAATTGTTCATATGTAACAGCGTTAATACAGATGAATGCAGTATTATGCAGCATGATAAACGCATGCACTCTTGTCCCAATTCCTGTGATTAGTATTTTTTATGAAAGACCTTATTGGAAAGGGGATAAAAATGGCAAGAATCCACGTTTGCAATTAAAATTTTATGGTAAAAGTCAGGGATTTCCTTTTACGTTAAGTCAATCAGATATTAAAGATTTGCATTTTTATGTTGATGAAACAGAGTATATTACAATCAGACAATTTATAAATACTTTTTCAAAATCTGATAATTCGCTATTTTTACACAATACTAAAATGACATTCAAAGACTACAACCTAACTGTAGATATTCTCATACGAACAGTAAATTGGAGAAAATATAAATATACTGCTAAAGTCTTGATTCAAATTGTTCCCTCCTATCACAAAGATCTATTAAATTTAGCCAACCGATTCGGGATTAAACAGTATGATTTAAGTTAAAAGAGATGATTTAAATGAACATTGTTTTATATGCAAGAGTATCATCGGAAAAACAGGCTGAAAATGATCTCTCTATTTCTGCCCAACTTAAAGCTTTAAGAAATTATGCTACCAAAAACGAATGGACAGTCTATAGGGAATTTATCGATGAGGCCGAAAGCGCACGTACTGCAAATCGCCCTTCCTTTCAAGAAATGAT
>Ga0114920_10001009_pt1 | contig 12725 bp, 14 predicted proteins | sample ChitaG_FD_88683 | JGI IMG/M metagenome (GOLD analysis project Ga0114920, IMG submission 88683) | Deep subsurface microbial communities from South Pacific Ocean to uncover new lineages of life (NeLLi) - Chile_00310 metaG | ecosystem: Environmental > Aquatic > Marine > Oceanic > Sediment ... | reverse complement strand
GCATTGAGAAAAGGTACGGAAGTGCCACCTTTTTAGGGGGAAAAAACCTGCAGCCTTAAATGGATGGGTGGTGTGGCGGCGTTAAAAATCCGAGTGGAGCGCTTCCACCTATTCAAATTTCATCTTACGTGATTTCTAGTCACTTTACAGAACTCGTTCTTGAAATCACGGGAATGGGGATGCACAAAACCGTATGATTGACTTTTAGTGCGGCACCTTTTATTTTAATTAGCAAATCATGAAAGTCTATTTGGCGGGATACAATGTCGACAGCGAGGTCATCGAAGATCTAAAAAAAAATTCCCCTCCCAGAGAAGACGTCACACCTGAAACACTTTCTGCCGCCTATGCCCGGATCTCCAGGGATCCCCGTCCTGCAAACGAACTGCGGGCTATTGCTAGGCAGGAAGTGGGCAGGGCTCGGAGATCCAATCAAAACATCATTTTTAAGATGGGGCATCATTCCGTGGCTGAGCACGCTGTTTTTAATTTTGACATCATCGGAGTCAGCCGTTTGGCGATCGAAGAGATAGAAAAATTCAGGCTGTGTTCCTACACGGAAAAATCACAGCGGTATATCAAACTCTCGGAAGATATCGTTCTTCCTGAAGAAATCAAAAAGTCCGGTTTGCAGGATCTTTTTTTTAATACGGTCAAAGCACAGAATGATTTGTACCATAACCTTAACCAGAAAAAACACACTCTCCTGAAGGGATGGGCCATTGAAGACGCCCGGTACATTGTCAGCCTGGCTACTGAGGGACAGCTGGGGCTGACGATTAATGCAAGAAACCTGGAATTTATGATCCGCCGGTTCGCCTCGCACCCTTTAGCAGAGCTGGGTGAACTTGGCCTTAAAATTTATGACTTGGTCAAGGATGTCGCTCCGTCCATCATTCTTTTTACAGAAGCCAATGATTTTGACGCCAAGACCTATGTGGATCTAAAAGAGAAGGCCTCAGGATTGACGGGTTCTTCGTCTCATCCGGACGAACAGTCCGTTCGTCTTGTTGGTTTTACGGAAGATCCGGATACTAAACTTATCTCCGCTCTTCTGCATACATCGACTGATCTTTCCTATTCTTTATGCCAGCAGCACGCCAGCCGCCTATCTTTAGAGGAAAAAAGGGAGATTGTTAAAACAGCGATGCAGAAAATGGAATTCTTCGATTCTGTTTTGCGTGAGTTCGAGCATGTGGACCTGGTTTTTGAGCTGGTTATATCTGCCACATGTTTTGCTCAGTTTAAACGCCACCGGATGGCTACACTCACGGCTCAAAATTATAATCCCGGTCTTGGGGTAACCATTCCTCCCTCAATCCAGGAGATAGGGGCCGAAAAAGACTTTATGGATATCATTGAAAGAACAGACGAAGCCTTCAATTTGCTAAATGAAAAGACCTCTCGAGGAGCCGATTATGTGTTGACCAACGCCCACAGGAGAAGGGTTTTGCTCAAAGTCAATGCGCGAGAATTTTACCATATATCTCGGCTTAGGGAGGATGCCACGGCCCAATGGGACATCCAAAATGTGGTGAGGATCATGAGTGATTTAGCCAAAAAGGTGATGCCCCTTACCTGTCTTTTGATCGGCGGAAAAGATGCCTATCCGGAAATCTACCAGAATATTTTCGGCTGTCCTCCAAAATTAAAGCCACCTGAATATTGACACCTAAACGGGCATTATTTGTCTGTCCTCTTGGGCATTTTAAGGATAATTTCCAAATCAATTTCAATACTGAGATAAGTGAATGTCTTGGCCAGCACATGCCTAACTCTGAAGATATCTCCTGTTTGATAATACTTTGCAGTATCAAATTGGTCGGGCCCCATATAGAGGCTATCGAAGGGGTGTGGATTAATACTCCTAATTGTAGTGCCTGAAATTCTCAAGTTTAATCCCAGGAAGGGCAAAATTCTGTGCCTCACGCCGCCACCTATTTTGATTGTCATCCCCTGGGTGAGAGAGCCGAGGCGCGTGCGGTACAAAAAAAGTTCCGGATCTCCCTTTATTTTATAAGAACCGATCCCTGCTGTCGCGTAGGGAAACAGTTCTCCGAACAGCGGGCGGTTTCCTCCTATGATGAGCCCAACACTGTAGGATTTAAGACTCCATTGACTCCAGTAGGCGTCTTCGAAATGGTTGATAGGGATATACTCCGGTTGAGTTCCACCTGTGAACCACCATCCATACCACTTTAGGTCGGAGAAATAGCTGGCTTCTTGATGAGTATATTCTACCTGTATTCCAACGTCCTTCAGAAAGTAGGCTTGAAGGTTGAATCTCCAGAGGTTTTCCAGTCTAACTTTTTCTTTGAAATCCATAAGAGTTTCGAACACATATTCATTTGATCTCATTTTCCCATCTGCGATCATAGAATATCCACTTCCTAGGCCGAAGATAAAAATCGGTCTGATGGCAGTAGCGGAAAAATGAGGCAGGAAAAGAAAAATGAATAAAACAAGCAACAGTTTTTGTTTCATGGCTTTAGCCAGAGATTTACTGCAGAAAACTTCTCAGAATCTTCCAAAGGACTTTTATTTTTTTGATTGTTTCTCAGCGATTAGTTTAAAAAATTTCCTTTTTCCAACCTTGAGGATGATTTGATTATTTAAGTCGATGTCGAGAATTTGTCCGATATCTTCCACCCGTTGTCCGTCGAGATAAAGGCCTCCCTGACGTATCAAACGTTTCGCCTCTCCTCGGGATGGCAGGATGTTCTGCTCGATGAGCAGGTCAATGAGAGGTATTGCAGAGTTCTTGAGTTCAATTTCCTGCATGTTTTCAGGCTGTTCTTTTTGTTTGAAGATCCTGTCGAATTCCTGCGCTGCTTTTTTTGCATCGTCTGCGCTCCAAAAGTCACGGACGATTTTTTCTGCAAGCTGTGCTTTGAGGTCTCTTGGATTGATTGTGTTGTCTTGGATATCCTGCTGCCACTGGCTTACCTGAGATGCCGAGACATCTGTTAAAAGTTCGTAATAGCGAAACATGAGGGGATCTGAAATGGACATGACTTTTCCAAATATTTCATTTGGGGGTTCGGTGATTCCGATATAATTGTTGAGCGATTTGCTCATCTTTTCAACACCATCAAGTCCTTCTAGGAGAGGCATGGTCATGACGACCTGGGGTTCCTGGTTGTATTCCCGCTGTATGTCCCTTCCCACGAGAAGATTAAACTTCTGATCGGTTCCTCCAAGCTCGACATCGCCCTCGAGAGCGACGGAGTCATAGGCCTGCATAAGCGGGTAGAGGAGCTCATGGGATGAAATGGGCTGGCCGTTTTTGAGACGTTTAGAAAAATCATCTCTCTCTAAAATCCTGGCCACAGTGTATTTGGCCATAAGGTTGACGATGTCGAAACTCGTCAGCTTTCCGAGCCAACGAGAATTAAAATCGATAATGGTTTTTTCCGGATCGAGAATTTTAAAAATTTGTGTTTTATAGGTTTCTGCGTTTTTTTTGATTTGCTCTCGCGTCATCGGAGGACGTGTCACAGACTGTCCCGAGGGATCGCCAATGAGGCCTGTAAAATCTCCAATGAGAAATATGACATCATGACCCATGTCCTGAAAGTGCTTCATCTTTCGGATAAGCACGGTGTGCCCGACATGAATGTCTGGGGCGGTGGGATCAAATCCGGTTTTAACTCTCAAAGGTTTTTTTTCTTTAATCGAGCGGGAGAGCTTGGCTTTGAGTTCGTCCTCTCGGATGATATCCACACAGCCTTTCTTTAAGTATTCAAACTGTTCTTCGACTGATTTCATTGTTTTTCCTTCCACGGCTACAAGATGCTGACACGGCGTCCTTTTATCTCCAGTTTTCCCTCGAAGTAGAGTTTCACGGATTCCGGATAAATTTTGTGTTCTTCTTTGAGTATCCTTTTGCTCAGGGTGTCTTCCGTGTCGTCCTGGAGAACAGGAACAACGGCCTGGAGTATTATCGGGCCCATGTCCACATCTGGGGTGACAAAGTGGACGGTGGCTCCTGAAAATCGGACTCCCCAGTCGATAGCGCCTTGTTGGACATGCAGTCCCGCAAAAGATGGCAGTAGTGCCGGATGAATATTGATGATTTTGTTTAAAAATTCTTTGCAAAGCAAGGGGCTCAGGATTTTCATGTATCCCGCAAGGCAGATAAGATCAATATCCCTTTTTTTCAGCTCTTCGATAATCGCCTTTTCGTAATCCTCTCTTGGCGCATAATTTTTCGGATTCAGATATAGAGTTTCCAGATTTCTTTCCTCAGCGATCTGCAGCCCGGGGGCCTCTTTTTTATTGCTGAAGACCAAAACGATTTCAGCATGGATTGTTCCGGCAAGGATTGCATCATGGATGGCGAGAAAATTTGAACCTCGCCCGGAAAGAAAAACGGCAATTTTCCCCTTTTTTTTTGGACTCCGGAAGTTATTTTCTGACATGATGTCCTCTCAAAATTTAATAACTAATCCGATTCTTATCGATAAACCGCTGAGATCAACGGTTGCCTTCTGGACAGATCTGTAGTTTTCTCCAGAGGGTGCTGCCGCTTTAATTTGATTTTTAGCCTGCCATATCTCGAAATCTTGAATGTATTCTTCAAAATAATACAGAGTTCCGGTCTCCTCCTGATCATTTTCTCCTTGAAAATCACTGATTTGACACATCCTTCCAAACCCTTCGAAAAAAATGCGCATTCCGGGTTCGAATGCGTATTCAAATCCGAATCCAGCAAGGACAATTGACCCTCGTCCGGACGTCCGCTGGAATGACTGATAATTGAAATTGTCTTTTGTTGTCAGACGCCGTCCCTCTCTTTCGATATATTTTCCCCAGATTGTTCCTGCGCCTCCCATCACATAGAGTCTTAAGCTGCTGCTGAGAGGAAAGAAATAAAACCCTGAAATTGTGAAAGGCAGGGCGCTGATCTTAATGGGTTTGACATCAAGAAAAGTCCCCACAACTCTTTCAATGGTCAGTGCGGTTTTGTCTTCAATGAGTTCGCTGTAGATGTATCCGGCTCCTATTCCGACCGTGATTCTTGAAGTGACAGCTACTAAAATTTCGGCAGCAAAGTCGAATCCTGAGCGGAGTTCTGATACGTTCCCTCCGATGTACGTCCAATCGGCGTGTGCTTCGGTATCCTTCTCCTTCCATACAACCCAGTCATCCATAAGGCGGTTGATGCTCTGAAGATTAAAAAAGCTGCGCCCCCCTGAGAATTTGATGCTGATGTCTACGGCGTAGGTGTGGGGAATGAAAAAGAGTGTGATTAAAAGGAATAAGATTAAGACTCTGATTCGTTTCATAGGGGATGCAGTCAGTTTAATGTTTCAACTAAGAATTATCAAGAGGAGGAGTGGCACTAGCGGATATTGAATGACTCGGGGATAGCCTGTTTCCAGGCTTTAAATGCAGTTTGGACATTGAGATCGATGAGCGTATTGTCCTGAAGGCAAATCTTTATTTTTGTGCCGCCGGTTACGCCGATTTTTCTGGCTACAACACCTTTATCTTTGGCTAGGCCTAAGAGCCGGGACAGGTGTTGGGATGGTGCTGTCACGAGGATTCTTGATTGGGTCTCGCCAAAAAGAAGAGAATCTGCTCGAATATCATCGGAAAGACGGACAGAACATCCTATTTTTTGTGTGCTGAGAAAAGCACATTCAAAGAGGCAGAGTGCAAGCCCTCCTTCAGAAATATCGTGGGCGGAGGAGAGAAGCCCCTTACCTATGGCTTCCAGACAAAGTTCTTGGACGCGCTTCTCTTCTTCTAAATTGATTTGAGGTGGACGCCCTTTTTCCAGTTGGAATTGAGATTTCAGGTAGGCCGTGCCTCCTATTTCATCCCTGTTTTCACCCAGAAGAACGATGGTCTCTCCCTTGTCCGTAAATCCAGGACCAATTAATTGATCTATGTTTGGAATGATCCCGACAATGCCCAGAACGGGTGTGGGGTGAATGGGATTTCCATCTGTTTCATTATAGAAACTGACATTTCCGCCTGTCACAGGGATGTCGAAGGCCGTGCAGGCTTCGGAAATTCCCTCAACGACCTGTTTGAACTGCCACATGATTTCTGGTTTTTCAGGATTGCCGAAATTCAAACAGTTTGTAACACCCACTGGATAGGCTCCCACACAGCTGAGATTCCGGCAGGCTTCGGCAACGGCTATTTTCCCTCCGGTCTTTGGGTCCAGATAGGAATACAGAGGATTGCCATCGAGGGTGATGGCGAGAGCCTTTTTGGTGTCCTTAATCCGGATCACAGAGGCATCCGCTCCGGGGAGAATGACTGTGTTGGTTTGAACCATATGGTCGTACTGGCGGAAAACCCATTCTTTATCGGCTAAAGTTGGCGATGTCAAAAGACTGAAGAGAGTTTGGTTGAGATCATCGGGGAGAGGAAGAGGGCCTAATCGATCCCTTTGATCTAGATAGGCGGGACGTTCGAATGGACGATCATAAACCGGACAGAGGTTGACGATTGAGTCCACGGGAATATTGACGACTTCTTGTCCGTTTGCCTCCACCCTGAGCTTATCTCCATCTGTGACATGTCCGATGTGGATTGCCTCCAGATCCCATTTTTCAAATATCTCTTGAACGGCTTGGACGTTATCCTTTTTGGCAACGATGAGCATCCGTTCCTGTGATTCTGAGAGCATGATTTCATAGGGAGTCATGCCTTCCTCGCGTTGAGGAACAAGATCGAGGTTGATCGCGATTCCCGAACCTGAATTGGATGCCATTTCCGAGGTGGAACAGGTTAAACCTGCGGCACCCATGTCTTGAATGCCGACGATGAGGTCCTTGTCCATAACTTCTATACAGGCTTCGAGAAGAAGCTTTTCTTTAAAAGGATCTCCTACCTGGACATTGGGCCGCTTTTTTTCCAGATCTTCATCGAATTCGGCTGAGGCCATCGTGGCGCCGTGAATGCCATCCCGACCGGTTTTGGAACCAACATAGAGAACAGAATTTCCGGCTCCCTCTGCCTTGGCATAGAAAATTTTCTCTTTCCGGGCCAGGCCGATACAGAAAACATTGACCAGAGGATTAGGAGAGTAGCACTCATTGAAATAAATCTCACCACCGACAGTCGGAACGCCTATGGAGTTGCCATAGCCCGCTATGCCGGAGACAATGCCTTCCACAATGGATTTATTGTGGGCCTGAGAAAGAGGGCCGAAACGTAGAGAGTCCATCAGAGCGATCGGACGCGCTCCCATGGTGAAAATGTCCCTCAATATTCCACCCACACCTGTGGCCGCTCCTTGATAAGGTTCAATGAAAGAGGGATGGTTGTGCGACTCTATCTTGAAAACAACGGCCAGACCATCTCCAATATCCATGATGCCTGCATTTTCCCCCGGACCCTGTATGACATTTTTTCCGGATGTCGGCAGTTTTTTCAGGTGGATTTTTGAGCTTTTGTAGCTGCAGTGTTCAGACCACATGAGTGAAAAAATTCCGAGCTCGGTGAGATTGGGATCTCTGCCGATCAGTTCGACAATTGTTTCGTATTCCTTTTCAGTAAGGCCGTGTTCTTCAATGATTTTTTTATCGATCATATCAAGCTAACCAATCAATGATGGATTGAAAAATAATCTTCCCATCCTCGCTGCCCAGGATGGCTTCGGAGGCCCGTTCAGGATGCGGCATCATCCCCATCACATTGCCGGCCGTGTTGATGATTCCGGCGACACTCTCTATAGACCCATTGACATTCCCTTCCTTAGTGATGAGGCCGGCGGCTTCCGAGTACCGAAAGACAATCTGGTTATTCTTTATGAGTGTTTCAATGCCCTCTTCCGAATTGTAGTAATTGCCGTCAAAATGAGCAATGGGAATTCGGAGAACCTGTCCTTTTTTCCCTTTGTTTGTGAAGGGTGTCTTTTCCTCTTCGATACGGATGTGGACATGCTGGCAGAGAAACTTGAGATTTTTGTTTTTGAGCATGGCCCCCGGAAGCAGCCCCAATTCAAGGAGGACCTGAAACCCGTTGCATATCCCGAGGACAGTCCCCCCCTTTAAGGCAAATTCCTTGACCTCCTGCATCAGGGGAGAAAACCTGGCTATGGCCCCTGATCGAAGGTAATCTCCGTAGGAGAATCCGCCAGGCAGGATGATGCAGTCCACACCCTTAATATCGTGATCTTTGTGCCAGAGGAACACGGTCTCCATCCGGAACACGTCTCGGAGCACATTAAAAGTGTCGTAATCACAGTTTGACCCGGGAAAAACAACAACACCAAATTTCATCTACTCGAGAATCTCCCAAGTAAACTTTTCTATGATGGGATTGGCCAGGACCTTATTTGATATTTCTAGGATAATACTTTCAATATCTCCATCGGGAATATCCGTGAAATCGATCTCAAAAACCTTGCCCTGTCTCACATCGCTGATATTTTTATAGCCGAGCGTATGAAGTGCATTCTTGACGGTTTGTCCCTGTGGGTCTAAAATACTGTCTTTAAAAGAAACAAGCACTCTAACTTTCATTGGTAAACACTCTCTCGAAAATATAGTCGATTTTATCTAAATAGGGTTCAAGCGAAAAACAGTCTTCTATCTCATGGGATTTGAGAACACGGTTGATGTCTTTGTCAGCGTGTATCAATTCTTTGAAGTCCAGATTTTTTTCCCATGCCTTCATGCTGTTTTTCTGCACGAGTTCAAAAGCCTGCTCTCGAGTCAGTTTCTTTTTTGTAAGGGCAAGGAGGACTCGTTGAGAGAAGACAAGACCCCGGGTCACATCGATGTTGCTGCGCATCCGATCGGGATGGACTGTCCAGTTTTTGATAATATTGGTGATTTCTGCGAGCAGATAATCTGTGATGATAAAGGAATCGGGGAAGATGACTCTTTCCGCGGAGGAGTGGGAGATGTCTCTTTCGTGCCAGAGGGGAATGTTTTCGAGAGCGACCTGCAGGTTGCCTCTTGTCAGCCGCGCCATTCCTGAAATCCTTTCGCAGCGGACGGGGTTTTTTTTGTGAGGCATGGACGAAGACCCTTTCTGGCCTTTGGTGAACGATTCTTCCATTTCCAGTGTTTCGGTTTTCTGCAGGAGGCGTATCTCTACGGCAAATTTGTCGAAAGAGGCACAGATGAGAGCCAGCGTTGACAGGACTTCTGCATGCCGGTCCCGCTGGAGAACCTGGGTGGATACCCTTGCGGGTTTAAGTGCCAGTTTTTTGAGGGCATAGATTTCCAGCTTGGGATTCAGGTGGATATATGTGCCGACAGAACCGGAGATTCGGCCGTAGCTAATCACATCAAGAGCCGAATCGATACGGTGGAGGTGGCGCTTGATTTCTTCATACCAGACCAAAATCTTGACACCAAAAGTGATGGGTTCGGCATGCACGCCATGGGTTCTCCCTATCATGACGGTCATCTTATGCCGGAGGGCTTCCTTCTTTAGAAGTTTGAGGAGGATACGAAGATCTTTTTGAATTTTCTCCAGTCCTTCTTTGATAAGCATCGAAAAAGCCGTGTCAACCACATCATAAGACGTCAGTCCGAGATGGATGAACCGGGAGTCATTTCCCACGTGCTCTGCCACCGACGAGAGAAAGGCGATCACATCATGTTTGACAACGTGCTCGATCTCTTCGATCCGTTCGACAGAGAAACCGGCTTTGGCCGTGATCCTCTTTAAAGCCGGTGAAGGAATTTCTCCCAACCGGTTCCAGGCTTCACAGACGGCGATCTCCACATCCAGCCATTTTTGATACCGGTTTTGATCTGTCCAAATGGATCCCATTTCAGGGAGGGTGTAGCGTTCAATCATGGAAATTATCCTTAAAAAAATTAAGATCGAATTTTATCAACATCCTCCTCATCCTGTCAAACAAAGTTGGGGTCAGACATTTAAAACTTTTATAACTTCATTGTGTCCTAAAAATAAAATTTATCAAACTTGACTAAATTGGTTCCCATATTCAAAGACTTACTGAAGTAAAAAAGTTTTAAAAGTTTTAAATGTCTGACCCCAATTTTAACAAAGGATCTGGTAGAATAATTGTCTAATGGAATGGAAGAGGAATATGGATGATTTATCTGAAGATCAACTTGTGCGACTCGCCAAACAGGAAGATGTGGAAGCCTTTATGGAATTGGCCCGCCGCTATCAGGGGAGGATTTACAACTTGATCTTAGGATTGACAAAAAATCATTGTGATGCCGACGACTTGGCGCAGGAAACATTCATGATGGCCTTTAAATCATTGCAGAGATTCAAGCAGGATTCCAGCTTTTACACGTGGCTGTACCGGATCGCGGTCAATCGAACCTTGAATTTTTTTAAAAAATCCCAGCGCGAAAAAAAGAAAACGGAATCGGTTATCAATGAATTTTCAAAGGAAAAACTGTCGGTAAAGACCGTCTCCAATCCGGAAAAATCTTCATTGAGAGAAGAGCTTCGCGGTAAAATAGACCAGGCTGTCCATGCTCTTCCTGCACTTTATAAGACGACTTTTTTTCTGGTGGAGCATGAGGGAATGTCTCACAAAAAGGCGGCCTATGTGTTGAAATGCTCTGAAAATACCGTATCCTGGCGGCTGCACAAAGCAAGGAAAATGCTTCAATCCAAACTCAGCCCTTATTTAAAAGGTGAAAACCATGAACTGTAAAAAAAATGAAAGGAAGATTTCGGACCTCTTAGATGGGAGGCTTTCAGAAAAACAAATATCAATTTTAGAGAATCACATCTCACAATGTCCGTCCTGCCGAGAATACAAAAATCGGCTGATGATACTCAGCTCCAAAGTGAAGGAGAGAGAAAAAAATGAAATGTCGAATGATTATGCACAGGAGTTCTCGATAAGATTAAAAGGACGGCTCCTGAACGAACAACAGCAAAAAAAGCAAAAGAATAGATTTCCAGGCTTCGAAAAATGGGCTTACGGTGCTGCCGGATTTATTATTGTCCTTTTCCTGGTTCTCTATTTTGTTGTCCTTCAACCGACGTCCATACAAACAGAAGAGTTTTATGTGCTGTCATTTGAAGAGGCGATAGGGGATCTCTATGGAGAGATCAATAACGATGCTGAACTGGAGGAATTGTTTAACACGATTATATTGGCCTCTCTCACGGAGGCCTTGGAAGAGCTGGATCAGGAGATGATTCCTTTTATTTTAGAGAATCCTCTCTACAGGGATGACCTCAGTGAAGAGGATTTAAAAATTCTTGAATCCAAAATAAAAGAGGACATAAAATTATAGGAGGGGGATCATGAGGAAAAAAACTTTATTGGCTTCTATCCTATTGATCTTTTTTATGACATCATTCGTTTCTGCACTTTCGGCGATGGAATACACGGGCCAGGAAAAGGAAGAAATTAAGCTTTCCCCAAAATACAGGGCCTTTTTAGCCGAGACAGAGAGATTCATGCATTCAAGGGAAAAAGAAGTTTTTTTAATGTTGAAAAATGATCATGATAGAGATATTTTTATTGAAAGCTTCTGGCAACTACGGGGTGGACGACAGCGTAGGGTAAGGGACAATATCAACATGTTGAGATTGGCCAGGATGGTTCAGGTCTTGGATCTAACAGAGGACCAGGTCGCGGCAATCTTGCCAGTGATGAATAAGAATGAAAAGGAAAAACAACAGCTCCAGAGAGATCTCCAGCTGCATTTGAGAGATCTGCGTCTGCTTCTCCGGAGAGAGACTCAAGAAGAACAGAAACTCAATGAGCATCTAAGCAGTATAAGGACGCTCAAAGGCACTCTTCAGGCAAAGGAGGTCGAGTTTGAAAAAATCCTCGCGGACAATCTTTCTTTAGTCCAGCAGGCCAATTACATCATTTTTTCACAGGAATTCTACAGGGGATTACAGCAACAGCTGGACAATGCGAGAAGAACTCAACAAAGACTGCAGCTGCCTAGAAGAAAAAAGAGATGAGGAGGATTGAAGAATCTCTTAATCACGTTCATGATATGCAAATAATGCCGAATTTCGAAGCCTTCCATGACCTCGATTCATAGATTTTGACTTACAATTTTCTTGTGTTTTTTTTCAAAAAAACATTTAAATTTATTGACATACGGCTTAAGTTCATGTAGCATCACGTAAGTAGATTTGCACTTTTTTTTTCGAAGAAAGAAGAGTTAGAACCGGAGTAGACAGGGAAAAATAAGGCGAACTGACCGAGTGTACCCATTTCTCTTCTCTTTTCAACCCCTTATTAGTATAAAGTATGGTTTAAATAGCTTTTTTAGGGCAGATTATGCCAGCGTAGCTCAGACGGTAGAGCAGCTGATTTGTAATCAGCGGGTCGGGGGTTCGATTCCTCTCGCTGGCTGTGAAATAGAATACGATGTTAGATACATGGGTAGGTACCAAAGTGGCCAAATGGAGCGGGCTGTAAACCCGCTGGGGTGACCCTTCGGAGGTTCGAATCCTCCCCTGCCCATATAAGCGGGAATAGCTCAGTTGGTAGAGCATCGGCCTTCCAAGCCGTTTGTCGCGGGTTCGAGTCCCGTTTCCCGCTTTACCGTAAGGCTGCCCACGTAGCTCAGTTGGTAGAGCACGTCCTTGGTAAGGACGGGGTCACCAGTTCAAATCTGGTCGTGGGCTTTGATTAAATAAAATGTGTGGACGAAAAACCTTAGACTTAGGAGGGAAGTAAAATGGCGAAGGAAAAGTTTGACAGATCGAAGCCGCATTTAAACGTAGGGACGATAGGTCATGTGGATCATGGCAAGACGACATTGACGGCGGCGATAACAAAGGTT
>Ga0114920_10001008_pt1 | contig 12727 bp, 12 predicted proteins | sample ChitaG_FD_88683 | JGI IMG/M metagenome (GOLD analysis project Ga0114920, IMG submission 88683) | Deep subsurface microbial communities from South Pacific Ocean to uncover new lineages of life (NeLLi) - Chile_00310 metaG | ecosystem: Environmental > Aquatic > Marine > Oceanic > Sediment ... | reverse complement strand
TTTTTTATCGAGAATTCCCTGGTGTACTTCCATGATTTTCAGCTTTTCCGCTCTTTTTTGCAGAGGTTTTGATATCTTTCCGGTGATGATACCTGTTTTTAATCCTGCTAAATGAGCAAGGAGGATTCCTGTGCCGTCTTTGACGTGATATGATTTGAGTTCTTCGCCATCGGGAAAGACGAGAAGAGTTCCGTCGGTTAGAGTCCCGTCGACATCCATGACAATCATTTTGATTTTTTGGGCTCTTTCTTTATTTTTCATCAGAACATCTCTGTTCGCCACAAATCATGGAGATGGATGATGCCTCCTATTCCCCCTTTTTTATTTCTTACGATTAAGGATGTGACCTTGTTTTCTTCCATGAGATTGAGGGCCTTGGTGGCCAGATCCTCTTTTTCGATAGCAATAGGGTTTTTGGACATACAATCTTGAGCTGTTTTTTGCAGCAGATCGGCTTTGTATTTTTGGATCATTCGCCTTAAATCGCCATCAGTTATGATCCCCATAAGCTTTTCTTCTTCATCAATTACGCAGGTCATCCCAAGTCTTTTGCTGGACATTTCCTTAAGCACGTCTGCCATCGGGGTTGTTTGGATGACTCGAGGGATGTGTTTTCCTGTATGCATTAAGCTTTTAACTTTGAGAAGCTTTTTTCCGGCTTGCCCTTTGGGGTGAAAGAATGCAAAGTCTTTCTCTCCGAATCCCTTTTTCCTCATCAGGGCGATGGCGATGGCGTCTCCAAGGGCTAAAGCAGCCGTCGAACTTGCTGTGGGGACTAAGCTACAGGGACCTGCTTCCTTTTCAACCATTGCTTCGAGCACGACATCGCTGTATTTGGCCAACTTTGAGTTTTTATCCCCTGTAATACTGATGAGTCTCACGCCGATTCTTTTCACAAAATCCAGGAAATCAACAATTTCTCTGGTTTCTCCGCTGTACGAGATTGCGATGAGAATATCTTCCTTGAGGATCATGCCGAGATCGCCATGTCCGGCCTCGGCAGGATGGACAAAAATGGCTGGCGTGCCGCTGCTTGACAGGGTCGCGGCAATCTTACGGGCAACAAGCCCTGATTTTCCCATTCCCGTGACAATGACGCGAGATTTTGTCCTTGAAAGGAGCTCAACCGCAGAGGCAAAATTTTCATCCAGCCTGTTAGATAAGGCCTTGACAGCTTTTGCCTCTATATTCAAAACTTCTTTGCCGGTTCGAATGATCTTGTTTTTAATCATGGTTTTTTATTATACCTCAATCAAGGTTGCTGTTAATATCTCCGGCTTTTTTCAGCTTCATCAGTGAAACTAGAAGTCTGCGTAACTCATTTAATTTCAACGAATTATGGCTATCTGAAAGAGCTTCTGAAGGATTGTCGTGGACTTCAAGGAAAACTCCGTCTGCTCCCACACTGGTGCCAGCCTTTGCTATATGGGGTATAAACTCTGCTTCTCCTCCTGAAGAGGTTCCCTCCCCTCCCGGCTTTTGTGCGCTGTGGGAAGCATCTATGACAACTGGAAATCCCCAGCTCTTCATGATTGGAATAGAGCGAATATCAAACACCAGATTGTTGTAACCGAAAAAAGTGCCTCTTTCGGTGAGCATAATATTTTCGTTTCCTTGGCTGCGAGCTTTCTCTATGACATTCTTCATTTCATGAGGGGATAAGAACTGGCCTTTCTTGAGGTTTAGGGGCTTTTGGGTCTGGGCCGCTTCTACGATTAAATCTGTTTGTCTGGAGAGAAGAGCAGGGATTTGAATGACATCCAGAACTTGGGCAGCTTTCTCGACTTGGTTTGTTTCGTGAACATCAGAGAGGACAGGAATATCCAGTTCCTCTTTTATAAAGCGCAGGATTTCAAGCCCTTCCTCCAACCCAGGTCCCCTGTAAGAAGATATTGAGGAGCGATTGGCTTTATCATATGAGGCTTTAAAGATCAGTGGGATTTGGAGTTCCTCGCAGATTCCTTTTATTTCTTTTGCCAGATAATGGGCGTGCTCCTGACTATCGATAACGCAGGGTCCCGCGATCAGAAAAAAAGGGTTGGACCCGCCGATCTTAACTTTTTTGTTTATGACTATTTCTTTTGCGACGATAGGCATAACTTGCTCCGATAAAGGCTTTAAAAAGAGGATGAGGCTCCAGCGGCTTGGACTTAAATTCAGGATGAAACTGACATCCTAAAAACCACGGATGATTCTTAATCTCCACTATTTCAACTAGCCCGTGTTTAGGGTTTTTCCCTGAGATGACAAGCCCTGCTTTAGTCAAGACCTTTTCATAATCAGGATTGAATTCATAGCGATGACGGTGCCGTTCGTAAACTTCAGTCTTGCCATAGGCTTTTTCAGCAACAGTGTCTTTTTTAAGACGGCATAGAAATTGGCCTAGTCTCATAGTCCCACCAAGGTCTTTAACTCCTTTTAATTTCCTCCATTTGAAGAAAATTTTATGAGGAGTTTTCGGGTTGAATTCTGAGCTGTTTGCATTGTCGAGAGAGGCGATATTTCTGGCAAACTCGACCGTCGCACACTGCATTCCAAGACAGATCCCGAAAAAGGGAACTTTCTTCTCCCGTGAAAAGGTTACAGCATTGATCTTTCCTTCGATCCCCCTTACCCCGAAACCGCCAGGAACCAGAATACCGTCAGCTTCTCCCAAGATTTCTTCAAATTTTTTGTTTTCTAAGTCCTCTGCCTCTACCCAGGATATATTGACCTTAAGTTGATGAGCTGTGCCTGCGTGGTACAGAGCTTGGTTTAGGCTTATATAGGAATCTTGAAGTCCTGCATATTTGCCCACCATGGCTATATTAACTGTATCACGGGGGTTTTTCATCCTTTCTACCAACTTTTCCCAGCGGGTGATGCGTCTCTTTTTCAGAGGGAGTTTCAGTTTATTTAGGATAATGTGGTCGAGTTCTTCTTTGGCAAAGATGAGTGGAATCTCGTACACATTATCCACATCCTTTGCTGTAATGACGGCTTCTAACGGCACATTGGTAAAGAGAGAAATTTTGGCCTTTATTTCTGTACTGAGGAATCGATCTGTACGGCAGAGGATGATGTCAGGCTGGATACCTATGGCCTGCAACTCCTTGACACTGTGCTGGGTAGGCTTTGTTTTGAGTTCTCCAGAAGTTTTGATAAAAGGAACGAGTGTAAGATGAACGAAAAGTGTATTTTCAGGTCCCAGAGCAAGCCTCATCTGTCGTATTGCTTCCAGGAAGGGAAGACCTTCGATATCTCCTACAGTGCCGCCGATCTCGACAATGACAATGTCATTTTTATCTGACACAGCATAAAAGGCACTTTTTATTTCATCTGTGACATGGGGAATAACTTGAACAGTTTTGCCCAGGTATTCGCCTTTGCGCTCTTTTCTGATGATCGATTCATAGATTTTACCGGCTGTCCAATTGTGAGCTTGAGATGTTTTTGTGGTGGTAAAGCGTTCATAATGCCCCAGGTCCAGGTCTGTTTCAGCTCCATCATCCGTAACATAGACCTCTCCATGTTGGAATGGATTCATTGTACCAGGGTCTACGTTCAAGTAGGGATCGAGCTTTTGGAGAGTTATTTTGTAGCCGTGGCTCTCCAGCAGCATTCCAATGGAAGATGCGGCGATTCCTTTTCCTAAAGCGGAAAGGACTCCGCCTGTGACGAATATGTATTTAGCCATTTTTTTCTTTCTTCAAGAAATTTTCTACCTTGATTATATCTTGAGGCGTGTTAACACTCAAGGTCAGAAATTGGGTTTCTATAACTTTTATATTATAGCCGTATTCTAAGGCTCTGAGTTGTTCCAGATTTTCTGTCCTCTCAAGCCTTGAAGGAGGCAACTCACTGAAGTTCATTAAAAACTCTTTTTGATAGCCGTAGATTCCGATGTGCAGGAGGAAATAGTCTTGAGCTTTGAATGGTAAGGGGGAACGAGAGAAATAAAGGGCGAAACCTTTTTTATCTCGAATCACTTTGACGATGTTGATGTCTTGAAGGAGGTCCAAATCTTTAACCTTGGTTATAAGAGTTGCCATGGGAATGGTCTCATCCTGCAAGGATTCGACAAGATCATCTATCATCTCCCCTTTGAGAAGAGGTTGGTCTCCTTGAATATTGATAATTATAGGCGTCTCTATTTTCTTTGCCACTTCTGCTGTCCTTTCTGTTCCTGAGTTGTGGCCAGGAGAAGTCATTTGCACTTCTGCACCAAAATCTTTAGCAGCTTTGGAAATTCTCTCATCATCGGTGGCAATGATGATGCGATCGAGATGTTTTGCTGTTTGTGCACGCTCATACACTCTTTGGATCATGGGTTTTCCTGAAATTTTAAATAAAAGCTTCCCCTCGAAGCGGCTCGAATGGTATCGAGCAGGGATAACGCCAGTGGCCAATCTCAAGGTTGCTGTCCTTGAGTAATCTTTTCCACAGGAGCTGGTTGGGGTATTTTGTCTGTAGTCTGACAGTTAACTTCGAGGTACGCTCCTTCTTCGACGATTAATTTGGGGGTAATGATAGTACCTGTGACTCGTCCTTGGGAATTTATTTCAACTTTATCTTTGGCATGGATAGTCCCATTTATTTCACCATTGATGATGATGTAGCCGATCTTAACATCAGCTTCGACTTTGCCTGTTTCGCCGATGATGAGAAGCGAGTCCGAGTCTATTTTTCCCTTGAAATGCCCGTCGATACGGAAAGAGCCCTTAAAGGATAAGTCACCTTTGATGATAGTGTCCTTGTCAAAAAAACCTGTGATTTTATCCTCATTTATCCCTTTTTTCTTTTCTCTCATTAATTCGCTCCTTTGATTCTATCATAGATTCTGTTTAACTCATCTATGGAGAAATAGTATATTTTTATAATCCCTTTCTTCTGGTTTCCAGAGATGGCAACTTTTGTACCCAGAAGTTTGAGAAGCTCTTCTTGGAGTGCTATTAAATCTGGATCGTGTTCGAAGGCGTTCTTTTCCGGCGTTTTGCGTTTGAGTTTGTTAATCAATTTTTCCACATCTCGCACCGAAAGATCCTTTTCTATGATCGTTCGTGAGAGAGATATTTGAAGGTCAGGATTTTCAAGGGGGATTAAGGCCCTTGCATGCCCCATGGAGATCTTGTTTTCTGCTAGGTTTTGCTGGATTTCTTTTGGCAGCTTTAGGAGGCGCAGATAGTTTGTAACAGATGTTCTGTCTTTGCCCACCTTTTCAGCCACTTTCTGTTGAGTGTAATGAAGTTCTTGAATCAGGTTTTGATAGGCTAAGGCAATTTCCAAAGGGTTGAGATCTTCTCTTTGGAGGTTTTCAATGAGGGATGCCTCAAGCTGCTTCTCCTTGGTCATGGAGCGGACAATAGCTGGAATTTTTTTAAGACCGATTTTTTGAGCGGCAAGCCATCTGCGTTCTCCTATGATGATCTTAAAATGGTCTCCTTCTGGCGTGACAACAATTGGTTGAAGAATGCCAGCTTCTTTTATCGAGAGGGCAAGCTCGTCGATGGATTCTTGGGCAAATTTCAGCCGCGGTTGTATTGGATTAGGCTTGAGCTCATCAATATCTAGTTCTGAGTATCTCTCTTCTTTCAGAATGCCGTACTCCTCAGGTATGAATGCCTTTAGGCCCTTTCCCAATGCTCTTTTTTTCATTTCTCTAACATCTCCCGAGCTAAATTAAGATATGCTTCAGCTCCTTTTGATTTTATATCATAAAGCAGGATCGGTTTGCCAAAACTTGGGGCCTCGGCAAGCCTAACCGTTCGAGGGATTATGGCCTCGTATGTGATCGCCTTAAGAGAATGCTGGATTTCCTCGGCTACCTGTTTGGAGAGATTTGTTCGTTCATCATACATTGTGAAGAGAAGTCCTTCGATAGAAAGAGAGCGGTTTAAATAAGCGCGTACTTCATCAAGGGTTTGGAAGAGATCTGGAATTCCTTCCATACAGAAAAATTCACATTGTACGGGAATAAGTACAGAATCGGCAGCTGTTAGGGCGTTTATCGTCAAGTAGCCCAGGGAAGGAGGGCAATCTATAAAAATGAAATTAAAGCTCCTTCGAATCTTGTTCAGTGCTTCTTGAAGCCTTTTTTCCCTGTTTTCCATGGAGAACAGCTCTGCCTCTACTCCTGATAATTCTGGAGAGCTTGGACAGATATAAAGATTATCAACTTCTGTTGATTCGATAAGATCCAGCAAGCTTTGGCCGTTCATCAGGGCCTGGTAAATCCCCTTTTTCTCCTCCTTTGCCTTTCCCAAGCCAGAAGTTGCCATCCCTTGAGGGTCAAAGTCTATGATTAATACTCTTCTCTTCATCAAAGCCAAACTTGCGGAAAGGTTGATAGCCGTAGTTGTTTTTCCGACTCCTCCCTTCTGGTTGGCTATAGCAATGATCCTATTCATTTTCTTTCAATGTTTCACGTGAAACATTTATTGCCTAGAGTTCCCTTTTTTTTGGATTTTTATATAGATATGAAGATTCACGATTGCTGCCGGGGTCAAACCAGGGATACTTTTGGCTTCTCTTATAGTCTTAGGGCGAATCTTTTCTAGTTTTTCTATCACTTCCCTTGTTAATCCTGGGATTTCTTTGAAATCCATATTCCCTGGGATTTTTTCTCCATCAATTTTTTTAATTCTGGCAATTTCTTTCTCTTGCTTTTTTAGATAGCCCTCATATTTTACTTCTGATTCGATATGTCGTATTTCCTCATCTGTTAGGTTGATTTTAAATTTTTTATATTCTAACACATTTTTATACCTGACTTCAGGTTTTTTTAGGAAATCTTTCAAGGATATTTTTTCTTTATTTTCTGTCGTAATTTTTTCCTTTTCGAGAAAAATCGTAACTTTTTTTATTCTCTCTTGCTTTTTCTGGTATGCTTCATAGTCCTTGTCGTTGATGAGTCCCAGTTTGTATCCATATTTAATCAGCCTTTTATCCGCATTGTCAATCCGGAGACCGAGCCTGTATTCTGCACGGGACGTGAAGAGACGGTAGGGTTCTTCAACCCCTTTAGATATGATATCATCGATGAGCACGCCTATATAGGCTTCATCCCTGCGAAGGATCAGGGGCTTTTTCTTTTTTATTTTTAAGGCAGCGTTTATGCCTGCCATCAGACCTTGAGCAGCGGCTTCTTCGTATCCAGAGGTACCGTTGATCTGGCCCGCCATGTACAGGTTTTGGATTTTCTTTGTTTCCAGCGTGGGGAGGAGTTGAGTGGGTGAAACTGCGTCATATTCAATACCATAAGCTGGTCGCAGTATTTTCGCCTGGTCCAGGCCAGGGATGCTTTTCAATATTATTTTTTGAACCTCCAGAGGGAGGCTGGAAGATATTCCATTGACATAGATTTCTGCAGTCTCTAAACCTTCAGGTTCGAGAAAAAATTGATGTCTTTGGTGATGGGGAAATTTGACTACTTTATCCTCGATGGAAGGACAGTAGCGAGGTCCAATACCTGTTATCTTGCCGCTGTAAAGAGGTGATTCAGTGAGGTTTTTTTTGATGATTTCATGGGTTTTTGGATTCGTGTAGCCGATATGGCAAAGTATTTTGTTTTCAAGGTTTTTTTGCGTACGGAAAGAAAAAGGGACAGGCTTTTTATCTCCTGGTTGAGGGGTGAAATGCTGCCAATCAATGGTATCCTTATGAAGCCTCATGGGTGTTCCTGTTTTCAGGCGAAATATTTTCAAGCCCAGTTTTTTTAGGTTCTTGCTCAATTCCAGGCTGGCAGGTTCGTTAGCTCTCCCTGCAGAATAACTGTGAAGCCCTATATGGATAAGGCCGTTCAAGAATGTTCCGGGTGTAAGGATAACTGTCCTGGCAAGGAGCTTAGTTCCATCCAGGGTCATAATTCCGCTCACTCGGCCATTTTTAACGAGGATTTCGGTGACAATTCCTTGAAAAACCGTCAGATTGGGGACCTTTTCTAGCCAGTTTTTCATGGTTAGCCTGTAGAATGCTTTATCTGACTGGGCTCTTGGGGCCTGAACAGCTCCACCGCGACTCTGATTCAGTAATCTGAAATGGATGCCTGTCTCATCAGCCAAAAGACCCATTATCCCCCCTAGAGAATCTATTTCTCGCACTAGATGGCCTTTAGCGAGACCTCCTATGGCAGGGTTGCAGGACATCTGTGCAATGGTTTCGAGATGGATCGTGATGAGACATGTATCAAGACCCATGGAGCTGGTAACATGAGCGGCCTCACACCCGGCATGACCTGCTCCGATAACGATGACATCATATTCTTCTGCAGATCGCATTTTAGTTCTATTTCCCAACACAAAACCGGCTGAATATTTCCTCAATGATCTCATCTGCTCGAATTTCACCAGTGAGCTGTCCGATTAAAGGCAGGACTTTTCGGATTTGTTCTGCATAGACTTCTTCAGAATAGCCTTCTTTGAGGAGACGCTCTCCTTCGAGAAGATTCTCGAGAATTTCTTCAAGAAGGAGTTTTTGCCTTACGTGAAGAATGACTTCTTCTCCCTGTCTATGGTCAGGAATAAAAAGCTCATAGATCATTCCTTTGAGTTTATCAAGGTTAGTTCCTTTTAAAGCCGAGATTTCAAGAGACAGGTGATTTTTCCCCTCTCTTTTCACTTTATTTTTGTTTATTTTCTGGGGAAGATCAATTTTGTTAAAGAGGAAAAGCATCTTTTTATCCCTAAATTTGTTGATTAATTTAGAATCTTTAAGGCTTTCCTTTCTGGCGCTGTCTAAGAGGAGCAGAATTCCGTCTGCGTGAGCCGCCAATTCTCCCCCTTTCTTTATGGCTTCCTTATCTGCGGGGTGAACAGGTTTGTCGATGCCAGCCATGTCTATCAAGGTGAAAATGGAATCTTTTATTTTTATGCTTTCTTTCAGATAGTCTCTTGTGGTGCCTGGATAACGCGATGTGACAGCTCTCTCTCGTTCTAGAAGAGAGTTGAAGAGAGTTGATTTCCCTACGTTTGCTCTCCCTGTAATGGCTAGGATTATTCCTTCAGAAAGGGTTTTTCCCAGGTTGTAGCTTTCAATAAGTCTTTTTATGGAGCCGATAACCTTTCCAGTCGCTTTTGATATTATTTTTGTCGAGAGGTGCAGATTCTCTTCCGGGAATTCAATACTGGCTTCGACCTGAGAGAGAAGCTGGATGATCTGGCTTCTGAAATAGGCCATTTTTTGGGAAAGCTTCCCTTCAATCTGGTTAAAGGATATTTTTGCTTGTTTAAAGGAGGAAGCTTGTATGAAATCGTTGATGGCTTCAGCCTGGAGAATGTCGATTCTTCCTCTTAAGTAAGCACGGAGAGTGAATTCACCCGGGGTGGCCATCCTTGCTCCAGCCTTTTTTCCGAGACGGACAACTTCTTCGAGAGTAACGGGGCTTCCATGACAACTGATTTCTACCATGTCTTCTCGGGTGTACGTGGAAGGCTTCGGGAAGTAGATCAGATAAGCTTCTTCAAAAAAAAGATTTTCTTCAAAGTGATAAAGATTTCCTAGAATTGGGCGAAGGGGTTGAATTCTTGTATTCTTTTTCTTGGGCTTGAATATTTTTTTAGCTATAGATAGAGATTTATCTCCACTCAATCGCACGATACCAATCCCCCCGTAGCCAACAGGAGTAGCTATGGCAATGATAGTATCTTCAAGCATAGCTTCTATATAATAAAGCGGGAAACGTAAAAAGGAAAGGGGACGGTTATTCGGCTTCTTCTTTTTTGGGATAGATTTTGACTCTCTTCAGAAATCCCTCATCTATGCTTTCACTGGTGATTCCAGGAACTTGATTCACTGCTAAATGGACGATCCTTCTTTCGTAAGGATTCATCATATCAAGAATTTCCTCCTTGCCGGTCTTGGATACCTGACGAGCAATCTCCTGAGCAAATTCCTTGATTTCCCTTTCTTTTCTTTTCCTGTAAAAATCACAGTCAGCCTGGACTTTATTGGGGGAGATCTTATTGAGAAGGTGTTGAAAAGCTAGGAGAAGAGAACCGTCCTTCAGGAGGAGAAAATGTTTATCGTTACCTTCAAAAATGAGAGATATCAAGTCGTTTTCTTTCTTTATCTGGTATCCTATCTCCAGGGGATAATGAGAGAGCAGTTTATCAAGAAATTCGGCAACAGGATTTTCTTCTGACTCTCTTTTAGGCCAAGCGCGGATCACAATCTCTTTTCTTTTTATTCCAAAGAGCTTGGTTTTTTTGGCGACGATTTCGTAGTTAATTTGTTCCCGGGGAAGTTTGAGGGCGTGTTCGGCAGAACCGATAACTTCTTCTAGGTTTTTCCCTTTAAATTCTTGCTGTTGGTTATTTTTTTCTTCTTTTTCCATGTGACTCTCTTTTCTTCTTTTTCCTTATACTATTCATAATGTATTGCTGCCCAATCTGGATAACATTATTAGTGAGCCAATAGAGGACAAGGCCACTTTGAAAGTTCATGAAGAAAATAGTCATGATCACAGGCATGATCATCATCATCCTTGCTTGAGTGGGGTCACCAGTAGTGGGTGTCATTTTTTGATAAATAAACTGGGTGATACCCATAAGGATAGGCGTCACGTAAAAGGGGTCCTTCACTGAGAGGTCAGCTATCCAGAAAATAAAAGGGCTATGCCTGAATTCAATGGATGTGCGTAAGATTTGGAAAAACCCCCAGAAAATCGGCATCTGAATAAGGATGGGTAGACATCCTCCAGCCGGATTGACGCCATGTTCCTTGTAAAGCTTCATGATTTCTTCGTTCATCTTGCGCCGCTGATCAATGTCTCGTTTTGCTTTTTTGTATCTGGCTCTGAGGGCTTTGATCTTGGGTTGAATCTCCTGCATTTTAGCCATGGAGCGTGTGCTGCTGTAGGTTAAAGGGAAAAAGACAATTTTGGTAAGCAGGGTCAGGATCATGATAGCGAATCCCCAGTTGGGAATGAATTCATGGACGACTTTTATAGCTCTGAGAAGAATTTCTGCAATCCAGCCGAAAAACCCGAATTTAATCAGTTTCTTGGCATTGTATCCAAATTCGCTCAAGGCATCAAAATCTTTAGGCCCGATAAAGGCCCTCTGAGGATAATTCACGGAGAGAAAGAAGTAAGAGGTTAGTTCGTCTACATCCTCTTTTATGAAGGCAGCGCTTGACTTCTGGGGAGAAGCGAGTAAGAGAGCTGTGAAATAATTATCTTCGTAAGCGGCCCAGTTGACAAAATTAAAGGCGCTTTTTTCAGGCTGGAATTTTTTTTCGTCTTGGCGTCTGACTTTATCGGTTGAAAAAACGGCCATCCCCCGGCCTCCTCCGAATCGCTGGCTTAGCTCTGAAGGCGTGGGATCTCGGAGGCCTGGCCCCCAGAGGAGGTAGGGTTCGATTTTTTGTCCGACTTTTAAAACATTGATTTTGACGTCGAAGCTGTATTTTCCGCCTTGAAAGATGAAGATTTTCTCGACTTTTGTTCCGGCTTCATCCGCATATATAAAACGAAGTTCGCCCTCTTGTCCATCTTCGAGTGCTAATTTGAGCCTTGAGGTGTCATAGAGTGATTTGTTGATCGTGTTATCGAAGGATGGATCTTCTGTTGCTAAAGAGAAAGGGAATTTTTTTATCTCTAAAGAGCGAAGGGAAACGAGTTCTAAGTCTTCCTTGTTTTCATCTTTATGCCTCTTCAGCTTCCAGCTCTTAAGTACTGCTCCTTTGTTGCTCCAGACTGCTTGATACAGCGACGTGTCGACGATGATGTTTTCTTCTTGTTCAGCTTGAACCGGCTGTATGGCTTTCTCTTTTTTAGCAACTTCTTCCCTTTTGAGAAGTTCGGGACGTAGAGGAAATTCTTTTTCACCAGGCTTTTTTTCAAGCCCCTTTTCTATCAGGGCAGCTGCTTCAGGAGGAACCTCAAGTTCTGGCTTTTTTACGAAAATGGCCTGGTAGAGGAATAAGACTAAAAATGAAAGAACGATGGCTAATAATAATCTTTTTTCCATATTTAAACCTATTAAGGAACAGGATCAGTACCACCTCGATGGAAAGGATGACACTTGAGTAGCCTTTTAGTACCCAAAATTGCTCCCTTGGCAAAGCCATGTCTATCAATAGCTTCGTAGGTGTAGGAAGAGCAGGAAGGATAAAAGCGGCAGTGATTCCCAAAGAGTGGAGAAATAAGTAGCTTGTAAGACCTTATCAAGAACAGAGCAATGTATTTTATATTCACTGTGACTCGTTTTTATTGTAAATGGATTTTATAACCGAGAAGTATTCTCCTTTAAGCTTTATCCAGGTCGCATCATGAATTTCTTTTTTCACGACAAAGATGATATCAAAAGAATCTTTGAGCAGGTCCTTGTTCCTACGGAATAGAGATCTCATCCATCTTTTTATTTTATTCCTTTTGACAGCGTTGCCAATTTTTTTACTGACGACTACAGCCATCCTTGAAAAGCTCAAGTTATTGGAGAAATAGATGAGATTGAAATATTTTCCTCTGTAACGTTTGCCTTTTTTATAAAGGGATAAAAAATCGTTTCTCTTTCTTATCCTCTCGTGAGGACCAAGGGTTTCATTCATTAAACAGCAAGTTTTTTTCTTCCTTTTTGTCTTCGGCTTTTGATGATTTGTTGACCACCCTTAGTTCTCATCCGGACCAGGAAGCCGTGGTTTTTGCTTCTTTTTCTTTTGTTGGGTTGGAAAGTTCTTTTCATTCTGTTTTCTTCTGTTTTTTTCTTTAGAACAAACATGTTAATAAATGAGACTTTATCTGTCAAGTTAT
>Ga0114920_10001006_pt1 | contig 12734 bp, 19 predicted proteins | sample ChitaG_FD_88683 | JGI IMG/M metagenome (GOLD analysis project Ga0114920, IMG submission 88683) | Deep subsurface microbial communities from South Pacific Ocean to uncover new lineages of life (NeLLi) - Chile_00310 metaG | ecosystem: Environmental > Aquatic > Marine > Oceanic > Sediment ... | reverse complement strand
GAAAAAGGAAAGCTAAATTTTACGAAGCAATTTTTTTGGGTATGGTTGTTTCTGTTGTTTTCAATTTAATAGATTTAATTACATCTTTATTTACCAATACCATGATGTTGAATGAGTTTTATATAAGAATTATATTAACTGTTTTAATTTCTATACTATCTTACATACCTTATAGAAAGTGGAGTTTTCTTTCAGAAACTATGATAACAGTATTTCAAACACCCGATGGGATTAAAGTTGGTAGTGTAGGATATGGTGAATTAATGAAATTAAGAATAGGTGGAGATAAGTTTATAGACAAAATTAAAAGATTTTTTAAAGAAATGTAAATTATTAAGAAAATTAAAAATTGAATTGATTTGAATTTACAAGTTCAAATTTAAGAGGACGCACACATATGTAGGGATAGATACATCTTTTTGAAATTTGGGAACTTTCATAAAAAATCTAACAACTTCAAATTTAAGTATACACTTAATTTATTTGATATTATGGTATATGAACTGACCTTTGCAGTGGGTATTATAGCGTCATTTATTTGGGGGGGGGTTTATCAACTGATATATAAAGGTGTCAAAAAAGAACAAAAAGAAATATTAAGAAAAATAGAAGAAAATATGAATAAGCTTCTGGAAGATTCAAAGAATTTAATAAAAACTAATAAGGGTAATTTTATTCGTGATTTAGCTGGACTGTATCACCTTGAATCAAAAATTAAAAGAATTGGAAGAGATATGAGAGGTGTTTTTTTCGCGTTTATAGCAATATTAATAGGAGTTTTTGTTTTTGAAATTTCTGGAGGAGTGATATTAGTTTTGATAATTTTATTCTTTGTTTGGGAAGTTGGTATTTTATGGTTATTATCTTCATTTTTTTCTATGAATAAAACATTATGGTTTATAGAAGAATTTAACAAGGGAGTACCACCAAGAGATTTCGTTAAAAAAATGAAGTTTGGAATTTAATTATTGTTTTTTTGTAAAATTTCAACGGCTTACTTTCTACTTTTAAATCAAAATACTTAAATGTTTTGAGAAATAATTATAGAATAGAAAAATTTAGCCAATAAAGTTAGGGCATACTAGTTAAATTGTGCGCCCGGTGGGGGCATATGTGCATGAAAGATTGGAATTTCGTTTTGAAAACACCAGGAAAGCAGCTTAACATAATGTTACTACTAGGAGTAATATCAGTAATACTCTATGTTGTTGCTGATTATTTACAAAAAATAATAGCAGGTCCAGCTTTAGATCTAATGTTAATTAAGGGAATAGCAATATTTCTAGCAGTCTATTATTTTGCCTATTGTTTAATTTTGACAAAGAAAGTTGTGGACAAACACTACAAGTAAAAACATTAACTTCTAACAAACAAAAATTTTATTAAGTGGTTATTATATTATGCAGGGATACCCAAGCCTGGTCAAAGGGACATGGCTTAGGACCATGTGGCTTAGTGCCTTCCTGGGTTCAAATCCCAGTCCCTGCATCTCTTTCTTAAATATTTTTTCTTCCAATTTCTATACATGGTTTTTGATATATCAGTTACAATTACCAAACTGAATAGACCAATTGAGAAAAAATGTAGAGAAGCAAGAAAAGCTGGAGCAGATAGAATAGAATTAAAACAAAACGATATCTTCGCTTGGGAAGAAAAAAACAAAATCCTAGATGAGAAATTCATTGATAAATTTTTACCAAAAAATCCCCCATTACCGATAATTTTTACCTTTTACAGACCAGAAGAAAAACCACGTCTTTCTCCATGGACTGATAAAACATGGCAAGAATTACTACATAACCTTGAAGATGCCTTACATACGAGGAGCATAGACTATGTTGATATAGAGTCAAGCCTACCCAAAGAACCCAGAGCTGAGGCAATAGAAATTGCCCGAAGTTACGGTGCCACTTTGATCATATCTTCTCATCATTATCATTGTACTCCAGAAGAGAGAATTTTAAGAGGAGATTATAAAAAGGCAAAATCTCTTGGAGCAGATATTGTTAAAATAATACCAAGGAATAATAATAACAATGATGCGCGAAGGACTCTTAAGTTTGCGTTAAGGTATTGTAAAAAGGAAAAGGTACAGATATGGGGCATGGGAAAAGAAGGTCGGCTAACAAGGCTTAATCCTGATTTAGATTCTACCTTTGCAAGCTTTGATGGTATTTCAGCTGAGGGGCAAATGCCTTTGGGAGATATGTATAAAATAAAAAGATTTTACGGAAATCCTCGTTTAAGAGAGATTATCTGGGACTACTTGATTTTAGAAATGTATGGGGTAAGAGCTTAAATACTTTTCGATTTCCAAAAAAGGAATTTAAAGTTTTATATTCAAGTTATTTTGTTGAGTAACGTGAGTCCAATTAAAATTATTTTAGGCGGCTATGGTACAATGGGAAGTATGATATATGACATTTTTATGAAGGAGTATGAAAAAAGAAAAGACATCGTCATACTTGGTGCAATAGATCCGGCGGTAGATCCAGTTCATACTCGAAACATACGTATTTTTCATCCGGATAAAATTTCTTTCGCCTTAGAGTACAAACCAGATATTTGGATGGATTTTTCTACTCCAGAAGCTGCTTGCGCTAATGTACCAAAAGTTGTTGATGCGGGTGTTAAGCCATTAATAGGAACAACAGGTTTTACACCGGAACAGAAAAATAAGCTTTTAGAATATATCAGAGAAAAAGAAGTCCCATGCATGTTTTCTAGCAACTATGCATTCGGGGTTCATGTTACACGAAAAGGTGTGATACAGGTAGCAAAATCTTTAAAATCTACACCCGAATATGGATCTGAATATGATGTTGGAATTTTAGATGTGCATCACAGACGTAAGAAAGATGTGCCATCAGGAACATTAGATATGTTAAAAAATGACATAATGGGTGTTAACCCAGATATTTCCGCAGAGGTGTTTAGAACAAGAGGTAGAAACCCAAGGAAACCTGGAGAAATGGATCTAGCATCACAAAGATTGGGAACCGTTCCTGGAGAACATACAGTGAGATTCTCTGGTCCGGATGAAGAAATATTAATTATCCATAGGGCCTACAGTAGGGTACCTTTTGCCAGAGGAGCTCTAGAGTTTGCTAGAATACTTCATCTTATAGAAGAACCAGAAATTTATACAGAAAATAATCTTCTAGAATTAATTGGCTGAAATAAAACAATTTAAATTCATAGTTCAAAATTAGACCATGGAAATAGGTTTTACAAAAGCACATGGATTAGGAAATGATTTTGTTATTATAGACGAGTTATTTGGAGCAGTAAAAATCCCTGAGGATAAAAAACCAGATTTTGCTCGCCAAGTATGTGAAAGAAAACATTCTGTAGGAGCAGACGGTGTTTTAGTTTTATCACATTCTGAAGATGCTGATTTTATGATGAGGGTATTTAATTCAGATGGTTCTGAAGCCGAAACCTGTATGAATGGTTTAAGATGTTCTGCATTCGTTTACCTCAAAAAACGTGGTAAATCAAGACCAATCATAGAAACACGAGCGGGTAAAGTAAAAGCAAGAGTTAGAAAATTGGAACAAAATTTAGCTGATGTCGAAATCCAAGTTTTAGGAAGGAGACAATATGAAGATAAAGGTATTTTAAGGATAGGTGAAAGAGAACTTGCTTATCATTTTATTGATGTTGGCAATCCTCATGCTGTAATTTTTTTGGATGAACCAGTAGAAAAATTTCCAGTTGAAAAAATTGGGCACCAAGTCGAATATTGCCCAAAATTCCAACCCAATAGAGTTAACACAGAATTTGTAAACGTTATAGAAAGAGATTATCTACAAATGCGAGTGCATGAAAGAGGCGTGTGTGAAACTCAAGCATGTGCATCTGGTTCTGTTGCCAGTACAATAGCTGCTTGCGAACTAGGTTAATGTGATAAAGACAAATGGGTAACAGTTAAACAACCCGGAGGAGAATTAAAAATTAAATATGGAAAAGAACTTTATTTAAGAGGTCCAGCTGAAATTTCATTTTATGGAAAAATTCAATGGTGAAGCGATGAAGATAAAATTCTCAGACGCAATATCAAAATTGCCACCTTACCTTTTTGCTGAAATTAGTAAAAAAATTGCTGAGAAAAAGAAACAGGGTAAAGATATCATAGATTTTGGTATAGGGGATCCAGACTTACCAACTCCTAATAATATAGTAAAAGCTTTGCAGGAAGCTGCTCTAAAACCAGAAAATCACAGATATCCTGATTATGAAGGCAAGTTAGAACTGAGGCAAGCAATAGCTGATTTCTACAAAAAGAAATGGAGAGTTGACCTTCAACCAAATCAGATAATTGTTTGTTTGGGCGCTAAGGAAGCTGTCCATAATGCAGTTTTTGCTTTTGGTAAAGGAGTGGCACTCATACCAAACCCAAGATATCCTGTATATTTTTCTGGAGCAATCTTTTCTGGAAGAGAAGTGGAAGAACTACCATTACTTGAAGAGAATGAATTTTTACCAGATTTAAATAATGTGAAAAAATTGAACTATGCATATCTTTGGCTAAACTATCCAAACAATCCTACTGCTGCAATTGGAGACAAAATTATAAAACAAGCAATGGATTTTTGTAGAGATCATAATATTCCATTGCTATATGATAATGCTTATTCTGAAATGACTTTTAATGGTTACAAAGCACCCACACCTCTAAAAGAAGCTATGGACATTACAGTTGAATTTCACTCTTTTTCTAAAACTTATTCGATGACTGGATGGAGAATAGGATGGATGACTGGTAATAAAGAGCTTATTGATGCCATTTGTAAAGTTAAAACAAATGTAGACTCTGGTGTACCGAACATGATTCAAGATGCAGCAATTGAAGCTTTGAGAGGACCTCAAGATCAAGTTAAAGAAAATATGGAAATGTTTGGAGAGCGAAGAAAAATTTTAGTTGAAGGTTTAAGAAAATTAGGATTTAGATGCCCATTGCCAAAAGCAACTCTTTATGTCTGGCAACCTGTTCCAGAAGAATTTAAGAAATTTGATTCCCCCTCAATGGAATTTGCAACTCATTTGTTAGAGAAAGTGAATATAGTTGTCACTCCTGGTGTAGGTTTTGGAAAGTACGGAGAAGGATTTGTAAGATACTCTATAACACAGCCAAAAGAAAGAATTCAAGAAGCTTTGGAGAGAATTAAAAAAATTTAATACAACCCATTTAGCATTATTCAACCTGACGAAGTTGGTAAATTAAAATACGCGGGGCACTACCATAATTCATCCTTTTATATTCTTTAGCATCGTTTCTGTCCCTAAAGTAACGCAGACCACAATTATATTCCGGATTAAGACATGACTGATCATTCATTAGTACAAAGTTACCATTTGCTTCACGAGATAAAATATCCAGTTTCATTAAACGCTTTATTAAACTGCTGTATAGTCCTGGCCAAGCTCCTTTAGGAAATGCGCAAGCCTTTGTTTCAGTTTTATCAAATTTTTTCCAATCAACTACTATTTTTCCTTTTTCATGTCTTATGATTTCTACTTCTTCAAATAATTTATCCATCAAGTAACATTTTAATGGTAAAATATTTATGCTTTAAAACTTCTAATTAAATTTTCAAAACTTTCTTTTTCTTTTACAATTTCAACCTTTCCGTTCAAGATCATTATTTCCCTTGCTCTCGGTCTTAAATTATAGTTTGAACTCATTGTACTTCCATAAGCACCAGCATTCATTATCGCTAATACATCACCTTCCCTTGTTACTGGCAATTCTCTCAAGGAATGCTTATTTTCCGTAAAAACATCACCACTCTCGCAAAGATTTCCACTAACTCTATATTTTTTCTTAGCCTCAGAATCAACATTAGTAGCATTAACTATTTCGTGATATGTTTTGTACATCGCTGGTCTATAAAAAACATTAAAACCAGCGTTTACTCCAAGTTCAGGAACATATTTGTCATTAACATCAACCACTTTTATAAGAAGAACAGTAGAATCTCCAACGAGGAATCTACCAGGTTCTATTTTCAGATTAAAATTAATATCATACTCCTTACTTTTCGCTTTAACGATGTCAGAGACTGTCTTACTAAATTCAGGTATATCTACTGGTACATCTCCTGCCTTGTATGGTATACCAATTCCACCACCCAAATCAATAAATTCGAAATCAATTCCAAGTTTTTTCTTGATCTCACCGGCTAGATCCAGAATTCTTTTACTTGCATTGTAAAATACATGAATGTCTTGTTTTAAAATCTGTGAGCCCACATGCATATGGATTCCAATTGGTTTTAACCCAAGGTCTAAAGCAAGTTTATAAGCTTCTAAAGTTTCTCTTTCAGGAATTCCAAACTTAGCATCTTCTCCAGCAGTTATACACTCAGGAACATGACCAGCACCTTTTCCAGGATTGATTCTTATCGATACCTCAGAACTAAATCCCTTTTCTTTTACAAGTTTTGCATACCTTTTTATTTGTGATTTAGAATCCATGTTCATCCTTGTTTTTCCTGCTATTTTATTCATATCTTCATCACTAACACTTGTTCCTGTGAACAAAACTCTGTCTTTTGAAAATCCAACTTTCTCTGCCAGAAGAACTTCAAAAGGAGAAACAGCATCTATACAAGAACCTAATTTCTCTAGCAATTTTAAAACAGCTGGTGTGGAATTTGCTTTCATCGCATAATGAATGTCTATTTTACCCAATTGTTTCTGAAAACTATTATGTAATAATTCATATTTTTCTTTGATTCTGGTAGCATTAATTACAAAAAGTGGAGTGCCATATTTTTCTGCCAAACTTTCTACAGCCATTCCACTTATGAACAGCTTGTTGTTTTTTATTTCTAGATGACCAGATACTTTCCACCAGGACATAAACTTATTTTTGAAATTCATTTATTTATAAAATCTTAATCTATACTTCATTGGGTGGTTATTTGGTTAAAAGAAAAGGCTTGCCAGAACAAAGAGAATTGGTTTTATGTACAGTTACGAGGGTGACACCTTTTGCTGCATGGTGCAAGCTAGATGAGTACCCAGATGTAGAGGGTATGATACATATTTCTGAGGTCGCAGGAAAATGGGTTTATGATATTCGAGAATTTGCAAAAGAAGCAAAACAATATGTTGCTAAAGTCATGAGAATAGATGAACAAAAAAGATTTGTTAATCTGAGTCTGAAGAGAGTTTCCAAGCGAGAAGAAAAAGAAAAAATTAATTCATACAGAAAAGAGCAAAGAGCAGAAAATGTTCTAGAACAAGCTGCTAAAGAGTTAAACAAAACTGTAGACCAAGCCTATGAAGAAGTTGGATTTTTACTTCAAGAAAAATTTGGAGAATTTTCCGTGGCATTTGAAGAAGCAAGAAAATCAAAAGAAGTTTTGGAAATTTTACCAAAAGAATGGGTAGATGTTTTATTCGATATAATTCAAAAAACTTTTAAAGAAAAAGAAATTAACCTGAAAGTGGAACTAGAGTTAAGATCCTACGCTAAAAATGGAATTGATAAAATAAAAGAAGCACTTAAAAACCTAGAAGAGGCTGGAACTACAGTAAAATATATTTCTGCCCCAAAATATAGGGTTGAATTAAAAACTATCAACCCTAAAGCAACAGAAAAAAATTTGAGAAAAATTTTGGATGAATCAATTGAAAAATTTGAAGGAGAAGGAGATTATAGGTTTATTAAATGAAAATGAGAAAATGTATTTATTGTAAAGAATATACATTTAAGGAAATTTGTCCAAAGTGTAATAGGAAAACTATCAACCCAGAACCTCCAAAGTTCTCACCACAAGATAAATATGGGAAATGGAGAAGAAAATTAAAATTAGGTGAATAGATGGCAACGAGAATAATTGAATTGGAAAAACCAAAACTTAAGAACCCAATTTTTATTGAAGGGTTGCCTGGGATAGGAAATGTCGGAAGAATATCTGCAGGTTATCTTGCAGAGCAATTAAAAGCAAAAAAATTTGCTGAAATAATTTCTTCCCATTTTATGCCATTTGTTTTATTGCACCAAAGCTCAGCTGTGCATATGCTTAAAAATGAATTTTATTATTGGAAAGCTCAAACCAAAAAGCAAAGAGATTTAATTATTCTAATTGGTGATTCTCAAAGCATAGACCCAGAGGGCCATTATGAAATTATAGAAACAATTCTGAATTATATAAAAAAATTTGGAGTAAAAGAAATTTTTACCTTGGCAGGACTAAGTGTTGGTGAACAAACTACTGGCCTAAAAGTAGTTGGTGCAGTAAGTGATCCAGAACTTGTAAAAAAATATCAAAAATATGGAATTGATTTTAACACTGGGGCAAAAGTTGGCACAATAGCTGGTGCTGCTGGTTTGTTACTGGGCTTAGGAAGATATTATGATATGAAAGGCGTTTGTCTTTTAGGAGAAACAGTTGGTTTTTCAGTAATTCCTGATCCAAAAAGTGCAGAAGTAGTTTTAAAAGTTTTGACAAAAATACTCAACATAAAAATTGATACAAGTAAGTTGGAGAAAAAAATAAAGGAAATGGAAGATTTTATAAAAAAGATCAAGACCATGGAAACTAGAGCAATAGCCCAATTATTAAGACCAAAAGAAATGCCAAAAGAAAAAGAAAAATTAACTTACATAGGTTAGAAAATGCCAGCAGAACTTTTAATTCCGAGAGAACAATACCTAGCTTCTGGAATTCACATAGGAATGAAGCAGAGAACTAAACAAATGAAAGAATTTATCTATAAAATTAGACCAGACGGTCTAGCAGTTTTAAACTTAAGAAAACTTGATGAGAGGATTAGGATTACAGCTAAATTTTTGGCAAAGGCAAACAAAATTCTAGTTGTTGGGAAGAAACCAATTTCTCGTGAAATAATTGAAAAATTTTGCGAAATTACTGGTTGTGAACCAATTACAGAAAGATTTATGCCAGGAACTTTAACCAATCCTAACTATAAAAAATTTTTTGAGGCAGAGATTATCCTAATAACAGATCCCTTGATAGACTACCAAGCTTTAAGGGAAGCTGTAAAAGCTAGGGTACCAGTAGTGGCCATATGTGATACACCTGATGAAACCAAAGATATCGATTTGATAATTCCAGCAAACAATAAAGGAAAGAAGGCTTTGGCAACTCTTTTCTGGCTTTTGGCAAGAGAAATTCTAAAGGAAAAAAAAGAAATAAAATCAGACGAAGAGTTCAAGTATAAAGTTGAAGATTTTTCAAAGGAAGAATAATGATTATAAAAAGTTTACAAGAATTTACTTTAATTGATTATCCTGAAAAAGTTACGTCACAATCCAGAGTTAGTTTTTTATGATGGGACTAAAACCATAGAAGAAAAAAAAGAATTTTGAGAAAAATGGTACAAGTTGACCAAAATGAGTGCATAGGTTGTGGACTTTGCGAATCATTATGTCCAGAAGTTTTTGAGCTGAAAGAAGGAAAAGCTCGTGTGAAAGATCCAAAAAGCAAAGCCAAGTGTATAAAAGAAGCTGCTGATTCTTGTCCAGTTAGTGCAATTAAGGTTTAGGATGATCCTTATTTTTATTTTGTAAAGGTTCGAAAGGTTTAAAAGTTTTACTATAGAATATAAAAAAGTGATTATATGAGTCTAGAACAAAATAGAGGCGTTAAATTCTATGCAATGGGCAATAACGAATTTAATAATGGAAATTATAAAGCTGCTTTAAAGTTTTTTAATTTATCTCTAAGACACATTCCGAATCACATACCATCCTTGAATAACAAAGGACTAGCTTTAAGACATTTGGGAAAAATTGAAAAGGCGATTAAATATTTTGATACAATAATCACTAAAGATCCAAAATACCACCTAGCTTATTATAATAAAGCTGTTTGTTTGGCTTGTCTTAAAAAATGGGTCGAAGCGCGTGAACTTTTTGAAAAGGCCTTAAAAATTGATCCTTTTGATCATCTTCCAGCAGATGGAATGAAAACTATGGAAAAAAATATAGAAATTTACCACAAGCTAGGAGACGAAGAATATCAGAAAGAAATAGAAAGTAATTGCTATGCTCCCTTACGCTTTCTTTTTTAAATTTTTAACTAAATTTAATTTATGAAAAGAGTTAGAGTTAAAATTTTTGGCGATGTTCAGGGCGTTTTTTTCAGAGCTAATACAAAAGAAAAAGCAGATGAACTAAATGTAAAGGGCTGGGTTAAAAATACTACTAATGGTGGCGTAGAAGCCATATTCGAGGGTGAAGATCACGCTATAGATGAAATTCTAAGCTGGTGTAGGAAAGGACCAATGGGAGCAAGAGTTGATAGGATAGAAACAAAAGAAGAAAAATATAAAGGCAAATTTAAAGAATTTATAATCAAGTATGACCCTTTCCTTTAATCTTTTGAATTTTTTCTTGAAAGGACACTAGAAACGAATTTTAAAATAAGGTTTTTATATTTGTGGGTATAGACGAAAAACAGCAGATTTTTACTAAGAAACTATTCTCAGCGGATTTAAGCCCCTTCTTGATACTTAGCTTATCAAATTTCTGAGACATTTCAGAGACTTTGTTCAGAAGTTTATCCGTATATTCTTGATAAAAAGTACTCCTATCCATGTATATCCTAAATACATTCTCAAGCTGTTTTTCATCAAGTTTGTTACCAATCACTACTTTTATGATGGGAGAAAAGATTATCGGGCTGGCTTCTATGGCTTCTGTCAAAGCTTTCATAAAAAAGATCTCTGGTTTTTCGGGAATTCCTAACTCAAAGTTACAGAAATCACATAGGTATACTTTCCCATCATCATCTACCAACACATTCTCCGGATGGCCATCTGTCGCACCTCTGAAGAGACCTTTTACATGCATGTTTGTTAAAATGTCCGTGACTTGGCAGTTATATTTTTCTAAACTTAGAGGATCTTTAAAGCCAAATTCAGAGCCCAGGACAGTATGACCCTCATAGAGTTCAGGCGCCCTTCTATTAGTCTTACATTCTTCAATCAAACAAAAACGATTCTCAGTGTATTTATAAACTGCTACAGGTCTTAAGATATTTCTTATCCCATTTTCTTCTAAAGAGATAATACCCAAAATCTCTCTTATAACATCTTTTCCTCTCAAAGTTCCCCAAGGCTCCAACTCACTCTTTTCTTCTTGTTTCTCAAAGTCAAAATATAAGCTTGAACGTTTTTTTTCCTTAGGATTGCAACCTTTAAACTTTATTTTTTCATCGTTCCAGTAAGCTGATCTTTTGCCACTAGTGCTTACTTCCAACACTTTTTCACTGCCCAACCTTTTGCTTCTGGTTAAAGCTTGTTGATATATTATATCTGGCACATCTTTAGTTGTGATCTTATAAAGATTTTTTTCTATCATGGATAGCTCTTCCTCAGAAACCAAAGGACCCAATCTGGTAACTGCCTCTGGTATGGATAGGACTTCTCCTTCACAACTATACAAAGTAGTTTTGGGCATCTGAATCTCCTTAAAAAATTTGTAATCAAATATTTCTAAATTTTGTATAACAGCTTTTTAATTCCCTTCTTAATTAACCTTCTAGCATATTTTAAATCTTTTTGAGTATTTACATTGAAAAAAACCAAAGTACCCCTGCTTACTGGAATTAAAACTTTATTTCTAGTTCTTCTGATTAAATCTTGTAGTCCCATCTCTAGACTTGCTCTTTTTAAAACCTTTTTCTTGTAAATTGCACACAAAGGTTCAAATTTATTTAAAGAATGCCAATAGGCTATACAATCAGGACCTTCCTTTACCCTAGGTAACATTTCTCGAATTGTTTTTTCTTGTAGAAAAGGCATGTCACAAGCTACAACAAAAACATAATCATTTTTTATATGCTTAATTCCTTTTTTAATTCCTGCTAGAGGAGAATAAATATTGCTTTTATCTTCAACTATTTTAATCTTTCTTGAGTGAATTTTACTTTCTAGCTTTTGTTTTTGTTCTTCATTTTTTACAATTACTACTAGGTCAGGGAAAAATTTTTTCACAATTTTTAGAACATAGTTTATTAAAATTTTTTTGTTTAAAATCAAAAGAACCTTATCCTTTTTAAATTTTCTAGATTTACCTCCTGCGAGAATTATACAACTTATCTCCACAAACGATTTTTATTTTAACTTTAATAAATACTATTGAGGTTAGGCTATGAAGGTTAGAGTATACTCCACGCTGAACTGTCCATATTGCCATATGTTAAAAGAATTTTTGAAGGAGAATAAAATAGAATTCGAAGATATAAACGTGCAAGAGAATCAAGGAGCAGTGATGGAGATGATTGAAAAATCAAAACAAATGGGAGTACCAGTAATTGATATAGACGGAAAAATAATAGTTGGTTTTAATCTTGAGAAAATAAAAAAAGCCTTAAAGTTGGAGTAGATGGATAAAAAACAGTTAGAAGAAACTTACCACAAGTATGCAAAATCTCAGGGTTGGAAATTAAATCCTGATAAAAGAATCCTTTTTATGCTTTTGAAAGGTCAGTTAGAAAATGAAAAGAAATATGGCTACCGTTACTGCACATGCAAAGTAAGAACTGGAACTTTTGAAAAAGACAAAAATATAATTTGCCCATGTAAAATACATAAGCAAGAAATTAACGAACTTGGAAAATGTTGGTGTGGGTTGTTTGTAAAAACTTAATGTTTTTATTTAATAACTCCAATTCAAATATGAAAAAAATTCTTAGCATTTAAGTTTTGTAGGGTAAAAATAGAAAAAATCTAACATTGGCCAGATCCCGAAG
>Ga0114920_10001005_pt1 | contig 12741 bp, 18 predicted proteins | sample ChitaG_FD_88683 | JGI IMG/M metagenome (GOLD analysis project Ga0114920, IMG submission 88683) | Deep subsurface microbial communities from South Pacific Ocean to uncover new lineages of life (NeLLi) - Chile_00310 metaG | ecosystem: Environmental > Aquatic > Marine > Oceanic > Sediment ... | reverse complement strand
CTATTGCTTCCACGGCGCCGCTTGCCCCGCCGGAATTAGTACCTCCCGGTAAGAGTGTGGCTAATGTTGATAATGCAATTCTGGTTGCGGGAATAGTTACCATGCACTCCGAATAACCGAGAAATACGCCGTCCACCGGGGTAGCCCCATACAACATCTCAAACACATCCTCACGCTCCCCCACAAGTGTCCATCGTACTTCATCGAATATTTCCTGTATAACCGTACTTCCCCATGTACAGATCACAGGTCCTTTATCATATACGGGTCCCTTACCCATAACATTACTCCTTTACGATATGTTTGTTACTGTCACATCAATCGGCATGGCATAAACGTGTCGCCTACCCGATTCGTCCAAACCAACATGGTATGGCGTCCTGCACTCAAAATTACAGGTGTATGTGTCCCCACTACCAATTTGTAAGTCCACCTGCGTCCCTACACGTTGTAGTGTAGAGGCATTTATTGTCCCATGCAGGAGATCAAACACGGTATAGGCGTTATCCCGTGCTGTGAAACGTGTTTTCGCTCTCGAATAGGCTACGAGAGGTATTTGGCGTGAGTCAGCAAGAATCCCGTCTACCAGACCCGGTGCGGGCTCCGCAATAACTACGCACTCATCTATCAGGTCGGAATCCACACTTATGGCGAATAAGTCAGTTCCGAGTGTAAATGATGTATTAGCTGCTATATATTTACAGAATTCTTTTATCATAGTCTGATTGCCCTTGCCAGAATGTCCATGTACTCCACAGCGTTCCCATAGAGCTTCGTAGACATGAAATACTTGCCCGCCCCTGGTTGTGTCTTCTGTTCAAATAATTCGTGCTGTGTAGTGGCGTATGGTGCATTAAACACGACACAGGCTTCATGGCTCATAGGTATAATGGGAGTCCCACCATAACCCAATGGTTGAAATTTGCCTGTAGCCAGTTCCCCAAAGTGCACTGTTGTACCTTTCTTCACCCCGTCCACGAACAATGCCCCTGATGCTCGCAATTCACCTGCCACACGTTCTCTTTCTGTATATCCGGGGCGTTTAATTGGTACAGTAGGCGGTTTTATAGGGCAGTCCATCATGAATTTAGTTCCGGCTAACGTCAGCCCTGCTTTTATCTTGGCAGGCATCACGACCACATTAAGACGTGTCATATTCCGCATAACCTCGGACATGTCCAGATGCATTTGCTTACTTTTAGACAACATATACCGCAAACCCCCTCACAGAGAAATCTCTCAGCTTCCCGATGTGTGCTATCGCGTGCGTGATACTATCAAATATTACCTTATCCTTATATGAGATGGTGTTTGATGCCCGTGTAGCGAAACCGGTGACAATGATTGTACGAGGCCTCATTAATACCCGCGTCTTACTCACTATCATCTCACCTTCAGCATTCTGTATGCGGTATTCCCCATACTCTATGAATGCCCTCACAGTGATATCCTCGGGCGTCAATGGCTCCTGCCACTCGTCATTACCCTTGTCTATACGCAGGGTGATTTTATCTATGAGATATGCGCCAATCATTTCTTATCCCCATAATAAATCATAGGCATCCTGCATCATGTCACGGGTTACTTCGTATATTCCCCCAATTACACAGACTATTATGATGACTGGCAGAAAAATCAACACACAAAGAGCTTTTAATACTTTCATAATTTCTTCCTCTTCCATTGACGATAAATACTATAACATATAGCCGCATTCCGTGCCTTATCCCGATTACCCTCATGGAAACGAGCAGATATACATCTCGATACGAAGTGTTGTATATCTTCTCCTGCATTTGGTGTCGGCATAATTATTCTTCCTCTGGGTCAATATGAAAACGGAGATGGAGTTGACAGGTTGCGCCGGCAGTTTCGCATTGGAGACGATAGAAGATTTGTTCCCCGTGCGGAATATGTTCCGCCCTGACTTTAGTCGAGTTGGCTGCACCTTCTTTGGTGTTGCCTGTCATGAATCTGGCGGCTGTGATAGGCGTTTTGTTGTCTCCATAAGCGATTTCGATAGTGTAGACCTTATCTTTCACCGACGCATCCTCCAACACCACAGCAGAGATATGAAGATGGTATCCAACTACATCCTTACTTTGTAATGTGATCGAATTGCTATCAATGATTTCTGCCCAATCACCATAAGTATTATTGGGTGAACCTGCTGTTGGAACCCATGTATAATTTGATTGTTCCGGGAATATTTGTGTATCATGATGGAATTCCTTGTCAATTTCATCGTCCAACCCGGTAATATTTGTTTGGACATTATTAATTTCTGTTTGTATATTAGTGACTCGTTCATCAGTCTCAGTAATGTTATTAATTACTGTTTGTGTCAGAACCACTCCTGTGTTTAGATTTATCATAACCCCTCTCCTATGAAATCACCTGCATATAGGCTTTCAATTCTATGGTTGCGTCCTCAAGAATCCCCGCTGCAGCAACTATCCGGACACGTACATAGGGAGTTAGAGCCCCACTAAAATTCAATATCGTACAGCCGTTCGAGGAAATAGTCGTGGATATACCGGTTGCGTTAAGATTATCCCAGCCTACATTATCCAGACTCCCCTCGACAACAATGGTAATTGAATCAGGGCTTCCCAGTCCAGCTATATCAACCTGTATAAACAAATCCCGGCACCATGGGCAGAATATAACATCTGTCATACCTGTGTCGCCCAAGAGTGGCAGTGGTATATAGTTATACCCCGGCCCCACATACGTGGCGGTATCCCCAAAGACATCACGTCCTTTTCTTAATTCAATCATCGTATCCCTCCTCAATTATTGCTCGAATGCATAAAGTTAAAAGACAAGTAGATAGTAGCAGATTAACTATTTGGAATAAATCATCAAAAAGCATTCCAAACCAAATTGCCGTAGATGAAGTGATATAGTATATTCCTGCTATTGCCACCAAAGCAATCATGAGACTTATTGCCCATCTTGTCATTGTATTCCTCCTTATAAATCTGCGAGTAGATTACCAAAAGCATCATAACTCACGCTCTCCTCCTCATTCCGTTCGATATTCACCAGATATACTGGTCTCTTTGTATCATAATCCTCAAGTAACTGTTGAACAATTGGTGGAATGGGTAATTCAACGGTGTTATCGTCCTTGTACCGCTCTTTGACCACGCCTGCTGCGATAACCCCCTGTACCTGTAATCCCATACGTAAATCAAGGTCAGGTTGATGCTGCAACAGGAAGAACGCCATCTCACACTGGGCATCTTTCATCACTTGGACGGGAGTCGCCGGAAAAGAATACCCCCCTGCATTAAGCCAATTATACGCCGTAATCAGCGCCGGTATATTGTCGGATGCGCTATCCGTCCAGTAATCATCCCCATGGATGCGCCCTTCAAAGTATGTATTGGCTGTCGCCACTGTCACCCAACTGTTTGTCCCTACTGTTATCGATGCTGCCATAGTGTACCTCATTCATCTCTTAACACAATATAGAGTACATTTCATCCTTGTCAAGTTTTAATGTATCCCATGTGGCGTGCAGTCTCATCCAAGTCAGCAACCAGTATCCCTTGCCTCTCCTCTATAGCCTGCACATAGTTGGATGCCTGTAGTAGTGCGGTTGGTGTCCCTGCGTCCAGCCACGCAATACCTCTGCCTATTATCTCAACATTAAGCTGACCACGCTGAATATATACATTATTCACATCAGTTATTTCAAGTTCACCGCGGGCTGATAGCGTAAGATGCTTTGCTATATCCACAACTTGATTATCGTAGAAATATATCCCGGGAACAGCATAATTCGAGCGAGGTATGGTGGGTTTTTCCTCTATTGATACGACTTTCATATTTTCATCAAATTCAACCACTCCATACCGCTCTGGGTCTTTCACGGAATAAGCAAATACTAAAGCTCCCTGTTCTATTCTGGCGGCTCTCTGTAACTGCTTAGGTAAATCATGCCCGTAGATGATGTTATCACCAAGAGCCAGAAACACACCGCCATCACCGATAAATTCTCTCCCGATTATAAATGCGTCCGCGATGCCTCGGGGTTTAGACTGCTCAATATATGACAACTTGATTCCCCATTGCTTGCCATTATCCAGTAATAGCTTCAACAAAGGTATCGTCTCCGGTGTACTAATCACCAATATTTCCCTGATACCTGCAAGCATCAACATGGACATAGAGTAGTATATAAGCGGTTTATCATACACAGGTAATAGGTGCTTGTTTACTGCCTTTGTTGTCGGGTATAGCCGTGTGCTTTTACCTCCGGCGAGTAGAATACCCCTCATTGTAGCTCCTTCCAACATCTCTTGATCTCGGTTAGCAAACTCGGTGGCTGATAGAATTGTTTCAGCTTACCAAGGTCCATTATGTTGTTCACCAAGTACAGATTCTCTCTTTGATGTAGCTCTTCTTCCGTAATCCCCTCACCTTTTAACCTAATCGTCTTTGCCAGATTCATAACTGTTGAAATCCCATCACATGCCACATTAAACACACCTGATTGGTCGTGATTAAGTAAGGTTCTGGTGGCTTCCACAAGGACATTCACGCTGGTATAACTGTTAAATGCATTGAGATAATGGGTAAATTTAGGCAACTTACACAGCAAATTACCCTTATCCTTGAAGTCACCAAACAGTAGCCGGGGTCGTAGTATTAAGTCCCTTTCATTAAGTCCCTTTTCGCCTACCCATTTCGTAATAGTATAATTACAGTGGGCTACCATGAAGTCTGTCTCTGTGTACGGGTGTGAACCACTACCATAAAGACATCCAGTAGATATATGCACAAATTTCATACCCTGTTCGGCACAAAGCCTGCTGAGTAATCGTGGGACATCACCATTGCTCCATAATGCTTCTTGGAAATTGTTCTCACACCACCGTGTATTACTCTCGGCAATACAGTTGATAATGGTATCATAACTACATAGGTCAAGGTATGATTGCCCGGAAATTAACGTGTTATAGGGAAGGTTAAATTTATCCTTTTCCCATACTTCAAATCCTTTTTGTTTAAACTTCTTACCCAGAAACCCTTTACCAAGCACTATTATTTTCATTTGTTTGCCCTCTCTATATACCATCTTACAGTTTTCATAAGCCCATCATCTAATGACTTTCTGGGAGACCAATCAAGTTCCCAATATATTTTCTCTGAATCTATCGCATACCGGCGATCATGACCTGCGCGATCCTCCACGAAAGTTATCTGATCTCTATAGGAGTCATGGGAGGAAGGTCCTGATTTTGGTGTAAGCTCATCAAGTAGATGGCATATTCTCTTCACGATCTCAAGATTCGTTGGCTGGTTCCCACCACCGATATTATATGTTTCTCCGAATTTACCCCTTCGCAGCACTGACCATATTGCCTCACAATGGTCATCCACATATATCCAGTCCCTTGTCTGTTGTCCATCTCCATATACTGGTATCGATTTTCCCATAAGCGCATTCATAATAGTCAACGGTATGAGTTTTTCCACATTCTGTCTCGGCCCGTAATTGTTGGTGCAATTTGTGATGGTGTAATCCAGTCCGTAAGTATGCCCATACGCCCTCACCAGATGGTCACTGGCGGCCTTAGATGCCGAGTAAGGGGAATTAGGCATATAGGGGCTCTTTTCAATCCAAGCGGCTTCTGAGGGGTTTAATGACCCGTATACCTCGTCGGTCGATACATGATGAAATCTGATGCCGTGTTCCCGTGCCCACTCAAGTAAAGTGAACGTGCCCATCACGTTCGTTTTCATGAATTGCTCAGGGGTGTCTATCGACCTGTCCACATGGCTTTCGGCGGCAAAATGCACGATAGTGTCAATCGGGTGTATATCCCATATATGATTGAGTGCGCTTTCGTGACAGATGTCACCTATGACAGTCCATAACCTATCCTCAGGGAGTCCTTTCAGATTATCCATGTTACCCGCGTAAGTTAGTACGTCGAGATTGACAATATGCACATCGGGATCGTTTTCCAGCATGTAATGGATGAAGTTTGATCCGATGAACCCTGCGCCACCTGTAACCAGCATGTTCTTCATTTTGTGCTCCTGATTAACTCGCGTATTTAGGTATCAAGTTCATACCTCTCTTTTCCAAACTGTTGTCGTCCTTTCAATACCAGGCTCAATAAGCTCGGTTTTTTCCCATGTGCTAAGAAGCTCCCTTATTGTATTATACTGCCCCCTTTGGGAATCATCCAACATTAAATACCCACCGGGTTTCACGTGTGCCATTGTTACTGCCGTATTTTTTACTCGACCTCTACCGTCGATGAGGATTAAATCAAACTCTCCCTTCAGTCCTTGAATACCGTTCTTCGGATAAGCTGGGTCAAAAACTAACTCATAATTTTTAAGCCCCGATTTCTTTAACTCCCCAATTACACTACTAAACCATATCTTGTTGTTTTCATAAGAAAGTACATATCCTGCCCTCTCTGCAAACCATATAGTCGAAGCACCGGAACCGAGTTCTAATATTCGGAAATCTTTTGTTATAATCTTCTGCAAGAAATTAATAACTGTAATATTTAGCCATGGGGCTTTATCCATTATCTAACTCCTGTTGTATAATTTCTTTAAACTGCTCAAAACGATTCTTAACGCTGTGATTAGTTCTCACGAACTTCATACCCCGTCTGCGAACATTCTCATACTTTGCTGGATTATTGAGAACCCCTTTTATTTGCGCTACCACTGTATCAGCTGTAATGGGAACATAATGCTTATGAGGTATGAATCCTGCCTCGTCAGAATCGGGCGTTTGGTCAGCAAGAAGGAGCGAGCCAGCAGCAGGAATCTGCATATACTTAGCTACTGTGTAGTGATGTTTCGATGAACACGTTACTCCACAAAAGTAAGCGTTTAGTCGTTTGGCGTACTCATCACCATAAACAGGTGCAGTTTCTCCCGGGCGTTTTGGGTGAAGATGCCAGTTTACTTCCATGAGTCCTCTGAGTTCTGTATCTGTCGTTAAGGCATTCTTAACAACCATACGTAAAGGATAATCAGCATCGTATGCTACTCCTGTAAGAAGGCACTTCATTATGGGCTTCTTGTTATAGGAGAGTGAGGTATAACGCTCATCTGAGGCAAAGCATCCCCTGAATGGCACAAACTTCGCAATATACTGTGGAAACTTCTCTCTAAAGGCGGCATACGGCCCTATAATCCTATCAGCCCTCTTAAATGATTTCTTGAAATTTACTAATACGTCACTGGAATGCAGATCACTACAAAACTGAATAACTTTTGTTTTATCTGGAATATTCTCCACATCCGTAAGCTCCTTACTGGAATGGGGATTTGAGAAGAAAATAAGCACATCAAGGTCTTTAGGCAGTGCTCCAAAGAAATTACGCACATTAAAAGGGAAATTGAACTCCTTAGCTATCATTTCGAAAAGTAGCTTACGGAAATCCGTGAAGCGTTTATAAAATCGCGGTGGTAAGAATATCATACCAGTTTTCATCACCAATTCTCCTTTACCCATAGTTCAACAGACTTAACAACCTTCCCTTTTCTTACCAAGCCGTCAAAGGGATAGTCAATAGCTGGAACAGTCAATTGTGTTACTTTTTTCTTAGATTTACGAATCCGCTTTGAGCCTTCAATCTCAGTCTGCCAAATATTCTCTCCTTTTTGTAAAAGTTCGAGGAAGAACTCTTTCTGCCAAACGGAAGGGTGCAACGCAACTGAATAAGGCGCGTCAAGGGGATATCCTTCAAAACCAGTAACTCCGATATCAAAGAAAAGATGATGCCTCTTACTGCGGGAAGCACTCAGCCTTATACAACCGATATCGCCCTTACAGAAACTCTCGGCTCTCCTCACCGTATAAGTGTTTACAGGCTTCCTGATAATGAAGTCATCCAGAAGTAGAATGAACCTCTCCTCGTTATAGGACTCTAAATACTTAGCCATCCTATCTGCCCACGAGAGATTACCAGCATAGAAAACAGGAATATCCTTGATCTCCTTTGTCCCGGTCACAAACTCAGTCGGGTATGGGTTGTCCGGCCAGTTCTTCTTGTAGAAATGTAGGAATGTTGGCACTATCCACGTATAGCTATTACAGGTTGCGACAACAACTTTCATACCATACCTCTGTTTTCTCTATCAATAATCCAATTCTTAGTTTTTTCGAGACCATCTTCAAAACTTGTTATGGCTTTCCACCCCAGTGATTCAATTTTGGTTGTTTCGGGTATTGGTCGTAGATTCTCACCTTCTCTCGCGGGGCCAAATTCATATCTTAATCCCCTTTCCCCATACTTTTTTATCACAATTCCTGCCAATTCCTTAACTGATATTCTGGCCGGGGACGCAACATTATAGACCTCCCCTGCTGTATCATCCCTCTCAACAAGCATAATTGTTGCATCCACATCATCCTCAACATAGGTAAAACATCTTATCTGCTCTCCGTTGCCAAAAATGATTGGCGATTTTTTGTTGAGTACCCGCGATAAAAATATGCTGACCACGCCAGCATCTCCGGAATAATTCTGTAACGGCCCATACACATGAAAATACCGTATTACTGTTACTTTTATGCCAAACACATTGTAGTAAAAATCACAATAATGCTCTGCGGTCAACTTGGTAATTCCGTAGAGTGTTGTAGGTTTACAATTGTGCTTCTCGTCCATTGGTGTTTCTGATGATCCCAGAACCGAACCTGTCGAGGAATACAAAATCTTGGTATTGTATTTTCGTGCAAGCTGTAAAATATTAAACAGCCCTATGATATTTGTTTCCAGGTCAACTCTTGGTCTTTCCATTGCAACAACAAGTTTTGATGCCGCAAGATGAAAAACAACATCGCTTTGTTCAATAAATGGCTCCAGTACATCATAATCCCTGATATCACCAACAACAAGCTGGATTTTTTCATTATCTGACATGTCGGCAATATTTGAAGGGTTAGAAGCACAAAAATTATCAAATAGTATTATTTTTTCGGGATTTCTTGTGGATACAAGCTTCCGAGCCAGATGGCTACCAATAAAACCGGCGCCTCCGGTTATTAGAATAGTTTTATTGCTTAGGTTCATCTGCTTCCCCCCTCAATAAGTTTTCTACAACCTGCCTCAACTGAGATTTCAGGCTGCCAATGAAGGTCTCTACACACTTTACTTATATCAGAGATGTACACTTTTTGATCAAAGGGACGCCAATCTTCAGAGATTAGTGAGGCCTGTACTGATAATTCTCCTTCTAAGAATTTAATGAGCTCAATAAGTGATGTTGAGTTTTCTAACCCTCCCCCAATATTCCATACATTGTGCTGAATATTGGATCTAATGAAAGCATCATACGCTTTAACGACATCGTCCACATAAAGGATATCACGCACTTGCTTTCCATCACCGTAGATAGTAATTGAATTGCCCTTGAGCATAGAAGTAATAAACCAGGCAATCCAACCCTGATCCTCGAACCCATGCTGTCGGGCGCCATAAACACATGACATACGAAACACAGCCGTCTTCATCCCATAGATATGAGCATACTCCTGTGTATATAGGTCTCCTACGTACTTACTCGCTCCATAAGGGGTATGTCCTGCCTGGTCAATGGGCGTACTCTCTGATACCCCTTCAGAGCAGAAATAGGCATATCGTGTTTCCAACTTATTAATTATAATCTTATTTACATTCTCTCCATAAACCTTATTTGTAGAGCAGAAAATAAAAGCAGCTCCAGGGCATACTTGTCGAGTACATTCTAATACGTTGAGCGTACCGAGAGCATTAACGCTAAAATCTTTCAAAGGGAAACGAATAGAAAATTGTATTCCAGGCTGACCCGCGGTATGTATAACCGCATCTACCCCATCTCCAAGAGCATTCTTTACATCCATCTCATTGCGTACATCGCCCTCAACATATCGTATGTTAGAGTATCGCCTAAGCCATTTTAAATTAGATTCTACGGATTTTTCACCGGAATCGAAGAATTGTGAGCGCATTGAAGTATCTAAAACGACTCCTTCATTACCCTTCTTAGCATAATATTCCGCAGTACAACTTCCTATTAATCCTGCTCCCCCGGTGATTAAAACTCTCATTAACGCTCCCCTTACGGAAAATTTGCATGTTCTACGTGTTTGGCCTCGAATAGCAACTTATTTATTACATGGTTTTTGCAACAGTTCTGACAATTCTCATTAACCAAATCTATAGAAACATCCTTGTGATACCATATTTTTGTAAAAGTGTCTTTATTCAGGTCACCAAAAACATACCTCTCCTCCCCCATACGGTACAGACACACCCCCACTTTTCCTCTCCAATCAATCGAAGGACAAAAGTGATACCCGTAACACCGGTCGTATCCGTGTGGTTTTGTCGCATCTTCAAACTTATAAGGAGTTAGTATGACCTTGAAATCATCGGTCTCGTACTCTTTAAGATACTGCGGGATAGACAATAGTGGCTGTTTCTTATAATCCTCTACCAATGCTGGTCTTACTTGGAGATACTTTGCACCCATAACCCGTGACAGGGTGCAACATGCTCTCAACCTCTTCTCAGTTGTATCAACCAATATATTCACGCAGATACCAAAGTATCCATTTGGTTTCTTGATGAGTTTGAATCCTTTGTCAGTTAAGCTGATCCTAATCCATTTAAACATTTCAGGGTTCTCGATGCTTAGGTATGCGTTGGTAAATAATCCTTGCTCTATGCCAAGTTTATGTGCCTCGGCAACAAACTCGCTAAAATTAGGATGTAGGGTAGGTTCGCCACCACCCGTCCAATTTACTGCTTTTACCCCTATACGGGCTAACTCCTTGAGAGTTGAGAGCAGTGTATTTCGATTAATATATGTATTACCGTGTTTATTCTTAAAATCACACCAGGGACAGGAGGCATTACACTCATCAGTTAATGCTATCTCTACTAATATAGGCATAGGAACCATCCCCTCGAACCATGCCTTTACCCTGTCGCCGTGTCTAAGTAATTTAGCCTGCGGATTTAAGAATATATTCATTTTCTTACCCAATCCCCTTCTGTACCTGTTTGTCCTTTGATTCTCCCCTTCCTTTACTAATCCTTTGCGTAATAGCTACCAATCTGTCCATCCAATAGATAGTCGTGGCATTATTATAACATTTATTAATAAATGTATAGTCACCCATTAGTCTAAAACCATCACTACCGCCCCATGCCGTAATGTACTTCTTCCAAAGTTTTCTCTTTACGGCAAAACAAAATGATCCTATTCTACCCCTCCTTGGCGGTCTTTGCCAGAGTTTATCAGATGGTACAAGACCCAGCGCACCTACACGTCCTCTAAACATCACAATGTCCGGCTTATCCTTCCTAATGAATTCTTTAAAGTCAGCCACAAAATCATCATAAGCTATTAGGTCATCATCATCGAGTACCATAATATATTGTCCATCGAGCGGACTTGCCGAATGTAGTGCTTTATTCGCCTCACCAACACCATAGCCATCTTCGGTCTTATCATCCTGCAATAAGAGCTGAGTATAATCATCACATGTTTGTGCCTTTACAGAATCTATGCACACCTCACGCATACGTGGTCGGTTAGGATGACATCGTGTTACAAAGCAAATGGTTTTCATACTAATCCCTTATTCATTACCCATCCACCTGCTATCTCACGGGGAGCCTGTCCCGTGCGTTCTTTGACAGTGCTACCCGGATCATGTCGAATATATTCCCGTGGTTCTCCTACCCAATTCAGTCCTTTTCCGCTGGAATGCCCGAGCCCTGGAAACTGCTTCAATATCTTACCCGATAACCCTTGCTTGAATATATCAAGCATGGTCAGGTAACAAGGCGACCCGTGATGGACGTAGGGGTAATATTTTCGATAATTAGCTATACTGATAAGTTGAAACATGGGGTGGAGATATGGCATCCATTCGTCGGGCGTGTTATGTCCTGGCCATCCCCATTCAAATCCGTCGAACGCTGTCTTTTCTTCGATATACCCGACACCGAACGTATCCGGTTCTATCATGGCAAACATGGCATTCACTGGCGACTTCAACATCTCAATGTCTGAGTCAAACATCAAAGCATAAGGCGTTTTGGCTACATCAATCCCCATACACATGCCATCACCATGCCCGATATTATGCCCTAATGACAACACAGTCGTTACGCCCGACGCTAACCCCTTCACGTAGGTGGAACACGGGCTATTTGAATCAGACCCGTCAACAATAATGATGGGCATATCCGGGTGGAACTTCCGTACCGATTCGTATGAGCATTTTATTAAATCCACGGTATTCTGACACACTACAATGCCTGTTATCTGTGTGTTGTATGGAATCACTGGTGGGAAGTACGTGTCGCAATTTGCATCATTAAGTTTGCCACTTATCACATCCAGATATACCTGATAATCCTTTGGTATCCACTTTTTCAGGGCACCTCTTAATGTATCCTTTGTTCCATACATGCCTGGGGTATGTCCTTCACCAATACCCGGTCTTCCCGGCAACCCCTTCATCCCTACATACAATGAATCATGGGCATCCGAGAACAAATACCCCCGTTGTTCCAGCATAAGCTTTTGCCATATCTTCATGTCAAGATATATGCCTCCGCTATCCTTCACCAACTCACCTAATTCGGATAGGAATGAACTATTAAATCCCATCTCGGCAAGCGAGGCATGTACAGTATTGGCAATTTGTATGTAACCGCCAGTGGGTAGGTGATAATATTTAGCCCTCATAAT
>Ga0114920_10001004_pt1 | contig 12747 bp, 9 predicted proteins | sample ChitaG_FD_88683 | JGI IMG/M metagenome (GOLD analysis project Ga0114920, IMG submission 88683) | Deep subsurface microbial communities from South Pacific Ocean to uncover new lineages of life (NeLLi) - Chile_00310 metaG | ecosystem: Environmental > Aquatic > Marine > Oceanic > Sediment ... | reverse complement strand
GAACTCCTAAACGATGAAAAGGTCTTGAACAAAATTGAAGAGGAAATTGCTAAATCGACGGAAGATCTTGCCCGATATGAGAAAATCAAGAAGTTTGCTCTTTTAAAAAGAGACTTTGAGATAGAAAGGGGAGAGATAACCCCCACGTTAAAGGTGAAAAGGAATATTGTCGAGGCCAAGCATAAAACTCTCATCGATTCATTCTATGAGGAATCATAGACCGGTTTTTTTGTTTTGGATTAGAAAGACGGCTCACTGACCACAGCTTTATACGTCGACGCTTCGCATCTGTGGCCTTCTCGACTCGTGAATAATCCAAGTTAGATCAGAAAAAGAAACCGGCTCGAATATAGACGCTCAATTCTTCTTCCGAGCTGGCCAGGGCGGCGGTAAAAGTGAACGTTCGTTCCAGAAAAGAAAACCATAACCCCCCTCCAACAGACGTATGCCACTTGCTGGACGTTTCTCCGTCAAGATAGACACGGCCGATGTCCGAGAGACCAAAAATTCCTATTTCGCCAGGCACAAAAAGATATATATCACTCAAGCGGAGGCGCAGTTCGGCATTCCCATAAAGGCAGCTGTCACCGGCAAATCGCTGGGAGCGAAATCCACGGACGGTTGCCTCTGAACCCGAAAGCCCTCCTCCTCCAATAAAGGCCGCTTCATGGAAAGGGTAGTTACCAAAGACCTGTTTCCCTCCCAATCTGAGTGCCAAGGTTGGTCGCATAGACATAGATGACGCCGTGAGAGTAGCCGAAATATTTCCGTAAACTGTGCCGAAACTACTTTTTACGTCGAGAAGTGCAGGGTAATATTTTCCCTCTAAGTTGAATTGAACTCTGCTCTTGTTCGGATCGGCCGCCTTATTCGTCTCCATATTGAATCTGGCCTTTAATCCAATCTGCCCAAAGTTGTTTGCACCATAAGGAGCGATAGCTGCAAGGATACGGTCTTCGTCCTGTTTCGTTCTGGAGTACTTAAGAGTCGAGCCTAGTGAAAGAGTCAGGGATGGACTTAAAGGCATGGTGAAAGAGGGATCGAGGATGTACTGTTCTTGACGGACCCGGTAATATTCTGAAGATTCTTTGTTGGACGTCTCATTCCCGAAGCCGAAAAATCGTAGGATTTCAATCCCGGATGCCAGTACCCTCAAGTTAAAGAAGTTTTGTGAATTTTGAAGATGGTACTCACCCCTGTAATCCATCCTGAACGATCGGGGAAGGGAGGCGTATCCGAAGCGCAGAGTTTGTGATGTGCTGAAGGGAAGTTTCCGGAATCCATAGGTCTTGGTGTTGAATCCTGCTCCCAAAAAAGCTCCTATATCCGGTCCTCCACCGAACCATATCAGTGGGATTGTGAAATGACCCCATTCCTGTGGCGGAACCCATGGAGTGTGAGCTTTGAGTATGGGCATGGTGTAGGGACGTCTATTGACTTTCGTCCCAGCCCCTGGATTGATTTCAGGAGTTCCTGTGTGATCGTAAATACGGAGCCCCCCACCTTTCGAATCATCAATCGTCTCTTGATCTGGTCCGCCGATTACACGGATAAGAATTCCATTGGTACGGCCTCCATGTGAAACCACCTTGTCGTCGCCGGCAAGGAGATGCAGACGTATCTCCCGCGTTTCATCACGAGAAAACCTGCGTTTGTAATAAGGCTCTATGGAAGATACTCCTTCTTCTGCGGATAGAAGGGATATCCGAATTTCAACCGAATTTTTGTCTATCCGATTGATCTCTAAAAGTTCGGATTGATTAGTCATATAGATATCGACCTGGTGAGCCAGAAGCCGATAAAACTGATTTGTTATGCCTAATAGATTGTCTCTGCGTTTTTTCAAGGAAGTTTCGAGATTTAGTCCTTCAATCTGATAATATTCGGGAGGAAGGCGTTTGACAGCTTCCTCAATCACCGTGTCGGACAAATGTGCTTTGAGGTCTCGAGCGATAGTTTTCCACTCAAGTTTTTTCAAGTCGGTAAGGAGATATCGATCGACATCCCAGCTGCCATATGTCATCCCATATATTCCCGAATAGTCATCCCCAAAATTGAGAAGGTAGGAAAGGGTGGCGCGGGCGAAGGACAGCAAGAGGCCGTCGTACCTGCAAAAAACCTGATCCCGATCTTCAGGGATGGGCTGCCAGAATTGCTTTCCAGGCAAGTTGGCCCACCTCCACTGCTTGCGATGCCGGTCCCAGTCTCCCATGAGAATATCGAGAAGCCTTGCTTTTAAGTACGCTTTGGAGTCAATACGGTCGCGGGGGCTCTCTTCCAGGCGTTCCCACATCTCCTCGTAATTCAGGACATCGGTGACGCCGGTAAATCCCGGATTATTTCCCGATGCCGTAGTGGGGAACTCCTGAAAAGTTCCAATCAATCCGGCAAAATCGCTGCGGTACTCGCCGAGGGCAGGATCGTCCGGCATGATGACGATTTTGATTGGGGTTGTGAGAATTCCTGTGGCTTTCATAAGCGCATCTGCAACCAAAGCCCCGGCAGGTTGAGCCGAAGACATCTGGTCCTGCATAATTCTGTCGGCAATTGTGCCTTCCAGAAGAGGAGAGAGGATAGCTGATGGATCCTTATCGATCTCCCGGAAAGTGTAAGAGCGCCCATCCGCTCCCTTGAGTGCAAGGCCCATTGTCTGCTGCCCGCCTACGGTCATGACAGGAGATAGACCTCCTGCTTCATTCTCAAGGTTAAGGATTTCAACCTCGATGGGCTGAGCCCAGAGTTTTCGATAGTCTTTTCCAAGGAAAAGTCTGTGGAGACCGCCTTTCCAGTAATGTGGGCCTACGGCAATCTTCTTGGTCTTCTGGTCCTGAAGTCCATTTTGCCTATCCTTGTCTGTGTCTTCGGCCCCAAACAGAAAAGAGAAAAAAAGAACAAAAAGTGTAAATATTAATATTGTGGTTTTTTTCATACTGCCCTTCTTTTTCATCGTAAATATACTTTATCTATCATTTCTATCATACTCAGGTTGAAATATACAATAGACAGCATCTCCATTCTCAGCGAAAAAAGAAGTGTTTGAAGAGGCCGGGCAGCTTGTTGCTTTTGAGGGACTCAGAAAGATTTACACAAATGTCTTTACGATCTCTTTTTGCAGTTCCTGGAGATCTCCGTAAGCCTTATTGATTTCGGCAATCTTTTCGTCCAGTCTATTCATCAACCTGATTTTTTCCAGGCCATTACGGAAGATGATGAGAATATCCTCATTATTCCAGGGTTTTTCAACGTATTGAAATAAGCCCACATCATTAATGGCCTTTATGGCATTTTCCTTATCCGCATATCCAGTGAGAATGATTCTTGGGATATGGGGTTTTTCCGCTTTGACCTTGGCGAGAAATGTAATTCCATCCATTTCCGGCATAAGATAATCGGAGACGACAAGATCTACATCGTTATTTTTAATGAACTCTAGGGCTTTTTTAGCAGAAAGAAATGTCTCTATAATATAACTGGTTTCCAAAGACAAAAATGAATTGAGACTTTTTAATACCATGTCCTCATCATCGACGATAACGATGATTTGTGTTCTATATGAATCTTCCATCTCACCTCCTAATATTTTATCGGCTGATCCGGGTCATTAAATTCCGGAGTCTTTTGACCATAGTTTTAAGCACACTCTGTGTAATGGCTACATGATCTGCCAAGAGGTCGATAAAATCCTCTTTATCGATATGCAGGAGCCGGGAGTTTTCAAGTGTTGTGGCCGTGGCGACACGGGGTTCATCATCAAAGAGAGCCCAGGTTCCAAAAACATCTTTTTTTTGCGCGACCATCACTTCTTGATCTCCCCGAGTTAAACGTACTTTTCCATCGATAACCATGTACATGGCATCGGAAATTTCGCCTTCTTCGAAGATCGTTTCTTCCGATTGAAACTCAACTTCATCCGTTATGGCGGCAATGTGAGCTAAGTCTTCGGTGGAAGTAAACTCAAAAATATCAATATCTTGGAGAAAGATCACCTTTTCTACAGTCGTCAGCATGGTTATTCACCATTGAGAAACAAATTTTCCCTATTGGGAAAACTAACACATTTAGCGTTCAATCGTCAAACTCTATCGATGTTCTACTTTTTTTAAATAAAACAGTGATGTTTCTTTCACAAGGGGATCTGGATCGTCTTTGAGTTTGACAATCGTATCATAGAATTCGTTTTGGTTGAGTTCGGCCAAAAGAAAAAACGTGCAAACTTTAAGCCAGTTGTCATCACCCTTGATGATTAGTTCAAAGCATTCGTTCTCAGAAGGAATGCTTTTTCCAAAAATTTCTTGGGTTCTGAAAGACAGGATGGTTTTTGGAGATGTTTCGACAATAGGGATGAGAATCTTTTTAAATTTTGTATCGAGGATATTTTCTAAAAATTCGACGGAATTGGCTCTGAGCCGGGACTTGTCGCTTTTAATCCCCTGGTAGGCATTGGACATATCTTTTGGGAGGTATTTTAAGCCGAGAAGAAGAAATATCCTCTCCAGAGTGCTGTCCAGTTTCTCTTCGAGGGCTCCTTTCAGCAGTGTCCATGCTTTTTTGACCCGGTCACCATTTTGAGGTGTGGACTGCAGAAAAGAGGTCAGTGAATCATTCTGTCTGTACAGCATAACAAGAACTTGAGTGAAGTGCTCTGCTTCGACGAGCCATCTGGCCTCGATGTGCTGTTTGTCGAATCTGAGTTCTGGGAAATTCGAGCGGAGCTTGCTCAGCGCTTTGATGATTTCATAACGAAGAGGCCTATCCACTTGATTCAAGTTGTGAATGAGGAGGTTGACGGATTTTTGGGAATCGATAAGAGCTAGCACTTTTGGAATCGACTGCCGTTTGATGGCCTCTTCTTCCGTGTTTTCTAAGGGCTTGGTCAAAACTTCGATAATATCTTCACCGTACTCGGCCAAGGATTCTCTTGTATACTTCCGGATATGTTTTTCATTCAGATGGGAAATCAAGACCGGAATAAATTCTTTGGCACGAGTTTGGCCAATATTTTGCACGGCGGCCTGTTTCACATCTAATGATTCATCATCGACCAATGTTCTGAGATAGGGATAGAGCTCAGGATTACGGGCCTCACCGATGGCCATCGCGGCATTGATTTTTACAAATCGTTTTTGGGTTTCATCTCCGCCGTTATTGTTTATACGTTGAAATATTTCTTCAACTAGTTTTTTTAAGTCGATTTCTTTCCTGAAGTTTTGGTTGTCCTTCCATTCTCTAGAGACACACATCAGTGCTGCGCTTCGTACACGATAATCTTCATGTTCCAAATAATTCTTTAAGACGGGCATCTTTTCCTCGGATCGGTTGAACAAATATTGAACGGCCTGAATTTGAACGGCCTGATTTGAGCTGCCAATTAAATTTTCGGCATCGATGGAGAGGTCAAGGTCATTGTACAAAGGAGCGATTTTTAATATTTGAGTTTTAATTTCATCAGAGGGATGTGTGATCAGCCTCTTAAGATGAGGCATCAGATCTCTGTGCTTGGAATCTCCCAGCAGTTCCAGCACATAGAGTATCTGCCTCTCACTTTTTGTCTCCAACACCATAATGAAACTTTTTAAAACAGACGCATCTTCTAAATTGAGAGGTTCTTGGTCGAGGTCGATCGTACGCTTTTCAATGGCCAGCCTGAACGAGTTGACATATTCCTCTTTAACTTGAGTGATCAAATAGATCCAAACACCGACCAATAGGAAAATAATCAAGCTGATATACCCCAGGGAAAAATTCAATACGACTGTAAGAATTAGCAAAAGTATGCCCCCAATACCTTTTGCCAAGTTTTTTATGAAAACATCGATAAAAGCCTTCACTTTTGTTTTGATTTCAGCGGCAATTGGGAGAGCCAGGAGTTCTGTGCCGGCCTTGTTGATCGAATGCTTGAAACCTCCATCGCTCATTTTGATCAAAATAGCTGATCCAAGACCCGGATTTACTAGCATGACAGCAGCTCCAATAAACAGGCTTATAGGCATAAAAAACAGTGAAGTAGCCACTCCGAAGTGTTTTAATATCCTGTTCGTAAGAAATATTTGAATAGCCAGTGAAAGAATGTTTAAAGTGGACATCCAGAAGCCAAAGAAGGCCGTCAGCTTGTCTCCATCGGTGATAACTCTGGACGCTGCAGCCTTGAATTGATAATCAACCAGATTGGCGACAATAACGTTTATTCCGATTATGCCGGCGAGTAAGGCCAAGTGACGAGATTGACTTATAAGTTTGATCGGATTATCTGATGTTTCAACGGAGCTTATTTTTTTTGCCCCCCTAACTCTTTGTTTATGAGGAAATTGATGTTGGGTTTTCCAGATTTTCCTGAGAAGAAAAATACAAATGATTATGAATCCGATACAAAAAAATATCAAATTTTCGGTCTTCAAACGAGGAGCCAGATAATTAGTGAGATAACCCCCAAAGATTCCGCCTGTAATGGCTCCAGTGCCGATAAAACCAAAAAGACGTTTAGCCTCGCGTGCGTTAAAAACATGGTTGGCCAACAACCAAAATTGAGTGCCGGTGATCACTCCAAAAAGTGCCACCCAGATGTAGAATGCATAGAGAAACCAACGGCCTTGATATCTGCCGTGAAGCAAGAACCAGAAGAATAGAAGGCAGGCGATAGAGATGAGCAGCGTGGTTATTATAAGAGTATTGAGTCTAGTTTTTTTTGAATATTTTGCATAAATCGAGGCCACAACTGCAGAAAAAAGGGCGACCAGTACAAAAACATAAGGGAGTTTTTCGACACCGAATTTAACGAGAAAAAGCGAGTCTCGAACCGGTTTAACAATCAAGAAGGAGGCGATGAGAAAGAAAATAAATGAAAACATCAATGAGGCAAGGAATCCCTCGCCCTCACGGATATCGTATAGTTTTCGAAAAATTCTTCTCATTTTTTTTCATTTTCAAGGATTTTCTCTAGATCCATGGGCAAAATGACTGTAAAAGTCGTGCCTTTTCCCAGTAAACTCTCAACCTTAATTTTTCCCCTGTGTTCTTGAATGATTTGATAGCAAATGGATAGTCCGAGTCCTGCTCCCACGCCTCTTCCTTTGGTTGTGAATCCAGGATCGAATATTTTACTCAGATTTTCCTTTGCGATACCGCTTCCAATATCTTTTATAACAATGTGGACTTTATTATTTTTTACTGCTGTCGAAATCTGGATAATCCCTTTTCCCTTTATGGCCTGTTTGCTGTTGATGAACAGATTGAGAAACACCTGATTGAGTTGACCGGGAAAACATGAGATGAGCGGAATATCTCCATAGTTTTTCTTCACTTCAATATCGTGCTTGAGTTCATGGTGAATAAGTGTCAGAGTGTCGTCCAATCCCTCGTGGATATTGACTTCCTTGATTTCAGCCTCATCGAGACGGGCAAAACTTTTCAATTGTCTCACGATATTGGTGACCCGATCAGTCCCGGATTTGATGACCTTGGCAGAATCATTTATGATGTCATAGGTCACCTTCAAATTGGGAATTTGCTCAAATTCCTTGGGGAATTTTGATTCCAGTGTGTCTTTGAGTTTAGCCAGAGTTCTGAATAGGGTGTCATACATGCTGCCAACAGCTCCGATAGGTGTGTTAATCTCATGAGCAATACCTGCAACAAGAGAGCCGAGTGCGGCCATCTTTTCGGATTGCACGAGTTGTGATTGGGTTTCTCTCAGAGTTTCATTTGTCTGGGCCAGGTCATCCAAAACCACCTTCATGTCGGTGATGTCATGGGCCACGCCGACAACTTCCATAATATTGCCATTTTCATCATGAATGTCTGACCAGTTGGTGATAAACCAACGGATGCTTCCGTCTTGGTGTTTCATTCGGAATTCTAGGCCTCTTTCACTCTGACCTTTTTTTAATCCCTCCTGAAATTCTTGGACTGATTTGTCGACATCGTCAGGATGCATGAGTTTGGTGAAAGACTGTCCCAAAAAATCGGAGGTTTTATAACCAAGGAGATCATGGAATTTCGGGGAAAGGTAGGTGATGGTTCCTTTGGCAGTCAATGAGAAAATAATGTCTTTAGCGTTTTCAACGAGGCTTCGGAATCGTTCCTCGCTTATGCGCAGGGTCTCTTCAAATTTTTTTCGTTCGCTGATATCATAAAGCCAGCCGATTATGACATCTTCACCCCTCATCTGAGTGATGACCAGAGAGAAAATCATCCAAATCACAGAACCATCCGCCTTTTTTATCTGTGTTTCGAAATTACGGAGATAGCCGTCACGTTTCAAACCCTCCACTACGATCTTCCTGTCTTCGGGGTGGTAATAAAAATCAGGCGTGACCTGGCCGATTAATTCTTCGGTCGTGAGTCCTATGAGGTCTGCGAGTTCCTGATTGGCCCATTGGATCTTTCCATCCTCAAGGCGGCTGATGATTGTAGGAATGGGTGAAGATTCGACGATTGTGTGAACCTGTTCTTCGGCATGTTTGAGAAAGGAAATATCGACAAAAATCCACAAGTGACCGATCTTTTTGCGGCTTTTATCTCGCATGACGTAACGTGTGGGTGAAATAACTCCTTTTTTATGCTTAATGATCCGAACACCGCGTTTGAAAATCTCGGCCAGCCCTATATGTTTGGAGGAGTCTGGCTTTTTTTTGAGATTTTCGATGAGGGTGTTGAAAAGTTTTGTGTCCTCAAATTTATTCTCAATTTTTGTTATAAACTTATCAAAACTTGAATTGAGGATTGTTTCGACTGGAAGACCAAAGTATTCAATGACTCTCTTGTTGAAGACCTTGATTATGTCGGAATTGTCCACCATTAAAATGGCGTAAGGATTCACATCAATAATGTTTTGCAGTTGATCTTTATTTTTAGATAGATCTGCGAGGAGCTCCTCCATTTCCTGATTTTTATTTTCCAGTTTCTCTTGTATATTCAAAAGATCCAGATTGGCTTTGGCCATATCCTGATGGTACTGTTTCAGTTTTTCCTCTAGTTGGACGGTGTGAGTAATTTCCCTGGCAATACCGTCATTGCGGATCATCTTTCCGTCTTGTAACACCATCTTACGCTTGATTTCGAAATGTTTGGTTTTGCAGTCCTTTGTATTAATCCGGAACCGAATAGTTTTGACTTTTGTATCTCCGGTTTTGACGGATTTGAGGAAAGTCTCTTTGACTTTTTCACGATCGCCGGGATGGATGACTTGAAAGACCGAAGTTCCGATCAGTTCAGACGGCCGATACCCTATGACTGATTTGATGGATGGGCTGAGGCTGATGAATTCCCCTTTGGGATTGAGGGAGTAGATGATATCCGGCACATTATCCGAGACACTCCGCAGAGTAGCCTTATGGTCTTTGATTTCTTTTTTCATGGCTTGACAAATCCTTCGTTTGGGATTTCGACTTTTTTGGATTTTAACCCTTTTCAATTTCAAAAGCAACGCAACAACCTATTCCCAGAACTCGTTTTTGAAATCACGAAAATGGGGGTGCGACATTGATGAAGGGATTGACCACAACAATATGCTGTGGTAAGAGAGGAGGGATGTTTCAGACAGAAATCATTATTTTCCTCCAATCCTTTGCCTCTGATTTTTTAACGGCAGTCTTTAAATTTTTTACAGAGATAGGAAAGAGCACGTATGCGGCACCTCTAGTGCTTATTGTTATGTTTGGAATAAGTTTTCGCATGGGATTTATTCTCCTGCATGCCGTATCCTGGAACGGGCTTATCACCTTTTATTTGAAGGAGATTTTTTCACTGCCGCGCCCATCGAATGTCGATACACATGTGAGGCTTCTTGGAGAAACCTTCTCCAATCCGACGCCCTTTAAAAGTATGGGGGCAAAAAACTTTTTTGGTGGTTTCTCTAGAGACACCCTAGAATACATAAGAATCCATCCCTTCGATTCCTGGGGTTTTCCTTCCGGTCATGCCAGCCATGCCGTAGCCCTTTGGGGCTCAATCTCCTTGTATGTAAAAAAGACATGGGTTTGCCTTACTTCGGTGATGATGATAGTTTTTATCTCCCTCTCCCGGATGTATTTGGGTCGCCACTTTCTCGCCGATGTTCTGGGTGGACTCCTGCTTGGTTTTTTTGTGACCCTTGTTTTTTATCTTGGGATCTATAAAAACGATTCTATATCATTCTTTTTATTTGAAAGGAGAGAGAAAGCCCGAATTTCTATGGGTACGATTTTAGTCCTTTTCTATTTTCTTCTTGTTCCTTTTCTCGTCTTGCTCATCCCGGGAGTACCAGTGGAACAAGTGGCCGCCCTCCTTGGGCTCAATCTGGGATTTATTTTGATAAGACATCGAGGAATCCCCAAAGATACGGGACATGTTTTGCAGAGATCCGGACGCGTGCTTTTAGCCGGAGCCGTATTTTTCCTGTTTTATGCTGGACTAAAAAGGGGGATAGGGCTTGTCCTCACAAATGAGCCTGCTTCCGTTGAATTTATCCGCCTGGTTTTCAGTATGTTTATATCTCTTTGGGGTTCTGTAGAAATAAGTATTAAACTCAAACTGTATGAACGCTGAAGTCAAATTATTGGGATTTAAGGTCCATAGGAAGATATATTGAGAAAGTGCTGCCTTTACCGACTTCACTGTCCACTTTGATTTCACCTCGATGCTTCTGAATAATGTCTCGACTCAAGTATCCGAAAACTGAGTTTTTGAGAAAAATTTGATGTCTTTTTTTCCTGAAATGGACCGGATTTGGTCGAGTTCCTCCAGATGTTGTAAAGTCAGAACCACCCAGCCGCGAGCAAATTCGTGTTTCATCATTTTTGCGTTGGGGTACAACTCTTTGATGATTTCATCTGGGGTGATGCCCTGCGTTCCTTTAGTTTCAACAATTGTTTTGACCTGTTGGGTTCTTCGGAGCCGGTGCTTGAGGATTTCCTGAATTCGCTCCTTGGGATTAGTGATTGGACCGCCATGGGCACTAAAGATCACTTGGAGATTTGGAAGACGGGATAAAAACTCGATCGTTCGAATGTAATCGCTTAAATTCGAATCCGGAGGACCTAACCAGGTGGTGACCCTCCTGAGGATGTTATCACCGGCAAATAGGACGCCTTTTTTTTCGTTATAGAGAGAGACATGGTCTGAGGCGTGTCCGGGTGTGGGGAATATTGTCCAGGTTTCCCCGTTGATAGATATCTCCGAGTTCTCTTCGATCACTTTGTCGGGATTTTTTAAAAATGTTAGCCCCATAAGGGGTTTATAAAAAAACCACCTGAATAAACCGTGGATTCCGCCCCACAGACGTCTGATCATCGAAGAATTAACTTTCATCAGATCATTGGAAGAGGCGTGGTGGATCCTAATAAAACTTTTCTTGTCTTTGATGATGCCTGCAGTTTTTTTTGTCACAACTACTTTAACATCCAGATGTTTCCGCAGCAGCTTGAGCCCGGAGAAATGGTCGGGATGGCTGTGGGTGATAAAAACGCGAGTGATATGGAAAAGTTTATCCTGTTTTTTATAAAGCTCTTCGATCTTTTTTATGTCCGCAATGAGTTTTTTAACCGTCTTTTTGTTCCCATAGCCGGCATCGCAGATAAGACCATCACTTCCGGCGAACACATAGATGTTTTCCGGGGGCTTGAGGTTGCGCAGGGCGCCCTTCTCTATATGACGAAAAATACCCGGATAAACTTCTTTCATTTTGTATGACAGCCATTATTCCATAAATTGAGTTCTTTTGTCATAGTGGTATAATTTTCATAACGTGCTTTTTTCCTTTTAAATAATAATGTATAAATAGAAAGCATCTAAAAAAAACACCTAAATGAAAGATACTTCCGCACTTATAGAAAAAATTGTCATCGAAGGATATCGCAAAATGACATCGTGGGAAAAGATGAAAAGAGTTAATGAGCTCAACAAGGCTGTACAACAGCTTGCTCTGTCCAGGATACGAAAACAATATGGGGAAATCCCTGAATATGAACAGAAACTTCGCCTGGCCTCCCTTTGGATGGATAGAAATACAATGATCCGTGTTTTTGACTGGGATCCCAAAATAAAAGGATACTGAAGTGACTCTTGCCGAACCTGTCCAAATAACTAGGAGGATCGCAGTTGTCTTTGAAAAACTCAAAATTCCTTACTATGTTGTGGGTTCATTAGCCAGTTCACTTCATGGTATTCCCAGGGCAACAGCTGACGTGGACCTGATTGCAGATATCAAAGAACAACACGTCCAATCTTTGTTTCATTCACTTCAAAATGATTTCTATGTCGATGAAGACAGAATTAGGATGGCCATCCTGGATCGATCTTCATTCAATGTCATTCATCTCTCGACGATGTTTAAAATTGATGTCTTTCTTTCAAAGAACGATGATCTCTCAAGAGAAGAAATGAGCCGAAGAGAAAAATATCAAGTAACTGAAGAAAAGGGACAGGATCTGTATCTGGCCAGTGCAGAAGATATTATCTTAAGCAAACTCCAGTGGTATAAATCAGGCGGATGTGTTTCCGAGAGACAATGGAATGATGTCAAAGGAGTTTTGAGAATAGTGGACAAAAGGTTAGACTTTACCTATCTGCAGGATAGAGCAAAAAAAAGGGGACTTAAAGATCTTTTGGATGAGGTTCTTGCACAAGTAGCGGACTCTTAAATCCGAAGCCACAAATTCTCCTTTGCATGACATTTTCATGACATCTCACGATTTGGAATACGGTTATACTATTGGCCTCGAAGAGAGGTTTTTCTTTGTTTAAGGAATCTCGACACTACCGCAAGCAGATCCT
>Ga0114920_10001003_pt1 | contig 12748 bp, 13 predicted proteins | sample ChitaG_FD_88683 | JGI IMG/M metagenome (GOLD analysis project Ga0114920, IMG submission 88683) | Deep subsurface microbial communities from South Pacific Ocean to uncover new lineages of life (NeLLi) - Chile_00310 metaG | ecosystem: Environmental > Aquatic > Marine > Oceanic > Sediment ... | reverse complement strand
TTAAATAGAAAATTATCTAACGAGGTAAACAATTTATTCACTGTTATACTAATTTCTGGTTTTTCATTCAAACAGTTATCCGAAGGATATGTCCCTGCAGACAACAGCAATGGCATAATATGTGGGTCTTGCAGCATACGAACTATTTCTTCGTTCATATTGCAAGTTATTCATTTCCAACAACTTATGTTATTTTCAGTTTGATAAGTTTGCTTATGGAAACTATCTCTGGCTTTGATAAAGCTAAAAATATTTCAACTTCCCTTTTCAGTATCCTACTTCAGTAACTGTTGTAAAATTTCATTAGAAGTTGTCACAAATGCAAACCCGAAAGCAAGATTAAGTAAACTCGCCAGATGCATCTCTTCATTAATGCTTCCCGTACTATCAGCAAGAAAGAATACCCTGTAATCTCGGTAATACGCATCGCGTGCGGTGGATTCACAACACATATTGGTCATAATGCCAGAGATGACCAGGTCTTCTATTTTAAGACATCGAAGCACAGTCTCCAAATCCGTATTGTAGAAAGCCGAATAGCGATGTTTGAGAATAACCTTCTCGTGATGAAGGGGGGCAATGTCATGATGTATTTCGCTTTCGGGGCTTCCTTCGACACACATGCCTTCCCACCACCACGCCATGATACCTGCATCGAGTCCATCCGGATGGTGGACATGTCGCGTGTAGACCACCGGACGGTTGATCTTTCGAAAGGCGGCAATGAGTCGTTTGACTGTCGGTAGAACGGCAAGCCCCCCGCACGTGAACGCCGGAGACTCAGGTTCCAGGAAGAAGTCCTGCATGTCGATGACAAGCAGGGCTGTTTTGTCCGGTTCAAGCCGAAGCTCATCTCGATTATATGGCGCCACTTTCTTAAGCCAGCGATCCGTCTTGCCTGCCAGTGAACGCGCTGTTACGTACGGTTTCATATAGATTCTCCTCCTGCCGCTTTGGGATATTACAGAACCGCAAGGGGTTCTGTTCTGCTGTCTGTGGCAGCAAACCACAAAAATAAATCAGCCATAAAGAAAACCCTCCCGATCGGCTCGGAAGGGTTGGATGCCTCTCGATTGTCTTGCCTTTTCAGCAGTAGACTTCTTTTTCGTTGCACTTGCAGATGCCAATGTTGGCGGTATGGTACTTCCATGCGCCGTTGTCGGCCCTGACCGCTTTGACATGCTTTATATATTGGATGTCCTTGTTGCAAACAGGACAGGCAGCCTCGCCGTCTTTCTTCATCGTCTTGTCAAAGAATGATTTCTTCTTACCCATTTGAGAAGATCTCCTCTATTTCAATTCTATTGTCGGCATTTTCCAGTGTAGACAGCCTTTTTCTCACATCGACCAGGAGCCGGGTGCTTTCCCGAAAGAGGCAGAACTCCTTGTCGTTTCTAAAGTGCGGAGCAGCCCTGTCAAAGTGGCCGGCCGCGGCGATGTAATCTTTCTGTTTCAAAGCGTCCAGAGCCAGACAATAGGCCTTTTCCGAGCTTTCGAGCATCTCAGTTGCTCCCTCTCTGCAGGTCCTCTGCCTCTTTAAGTCGCCTGATGTACGGTTCGACTTTGTAGCTGTCTTGCTTTAGGTAATATATGATAAGTGCGGACAGGAGCAAGGCCTCTCTGCTCTTTTGGAGGCTGGCTGCCTTCAGGGCCTGGTCGAGGACACTCAGGAGATGTTTGCCGGAACCACTGAAATCAGCGAAAATTGCAGCCATCCGGCTGAATGTGTTGTTGAATAGAGTAATGGTGTCACAGGTTTCTGTCGAGTCGGCTTCTTCAGGACCACGCTTCAGCACAAGTTTCTGGCGGCTTGCTCTTTCAGTCCATCGGTCAATCTCCCCCCCGATCTTTCTCGCAGCCGGAGAGGAATCCTCTAGTGTCCGAAGTTCCCGTCTGAGTTGACCGAGGATTTCACCTATGCGGCTCTGGTCGACCGGCCTGAGCATGTCGTTCTCCAGCCAGCGGTTGTGCTCGGCGAACCAGCCGCCGATCTTATCCGTCAGGTCATCGCCGTCGAGGAATCCAAGGGCAATATCATCCAGCCGGTTGATGCCGTCGAGGACCTGCAGGCGGTTTTCCTTGAGCCTTATTGCCTGGTCGAGGAATGAGGCCAGGGTCGACTCCAGTGATTTAAGCGTATCGATGTGGCTCAACCTATTCTCCGACGATCGTCTGGGTGATATTGCGGGCAACGGCAGTGCTTGTGCGCTTGTTGGTCAGGTATTCTTCAAACAGACCCGAAAGACGGTTGACCATCTTCTCAAGGTCTCCGCTCGAGGCGTCTTCTTTTTTTTCAGTTGGCGTGATGATACCAGCCAGTTTGAGCTGGGCCAGCTTCTTGAGCGCTTCATCGCGCCCAAGCGGGCTGAGTTCGCAAATACGGTTGATCGAACGGCGTCCATCGACAAGCGCCATGATGTTCCACTCGGTGGCTTCCATTGTCACAGCCCGTGGACGTCCAGCCTGCGAGGCGGCAATGCTGTAAACTGTGTTGAGATCAGGCAGCGTTTCTTTGATCATGTTCAACTCGTCAAGGCGGCGCAATCCCTCAAGAATAACGTTCTCCACCGAAAGCCTGACGGTGACCTCTTCATCGGTAGGGTACTGGTTTTCATAGAACTTGAATGAGCCGCTCTGCCACGAAAGGAGCGAGTACAGAAGTTCCTCCGCCTGTTCCCTGACGACAGCTTCGAGGTCTGCCCTGTCAATGAACTCTCTGCCTATCAGTATTTCTCCCAGCCGCTTTGTGTTCTCCGTTTTCGCCTGGATGGCGACAGCTTCCTCCAGTTGCTCGGCATTCAGTATCCCACGTTCCTTGAGCAGTTGCCCGAGGTGGAATGTCTGGCGAGGACCATAACCATACGTGATATCTCCCCGCTCGAAATAGATCATGACAATGGAGTTGTCTCTCTGCAATCCGAGCGTCCCCGACTTGCGGCCCGCAGCAATCAACTGAAGGATTTCCGGTAAGGTGAATTTTTCGATGTTTCCCTGCAGATCCAGTTCCATGATAGTCCCTGTTAAAGTACAACGCGCGATTGTTAACTATTCTGTACAATTTCAGGGTCGCAGTGACAGGGCCCGTCACTGTTAGAAGCCTCTTGCCGATAACGGGTTATCAGTACGCGACCCGCGAGAAAATAACGTGCTTATATACTCGAAGTCAATACTGAACTTCGGAAAAGTGTCCCGCGCAGGCCTCACCCGCCCCCCACCAGAAGGAAACCAGCGCCCATTATGCTGAAGTAGGATCGACCGATTCTATGGAATTATTTCCCTGGTTAATGCGGGTGCCGGTATGTTAGATTGTGGGCATGGAACCGGAGGAGTTGGAACAAATTAAACGATTGGCTATCCAAGCCATGGTCTCCGATGACATCCTGATGGATATGCTTGTGCTGAAAGGAGGCAATGCACTAGACATGGTTCTCGGGATTGCGCAACGGGCTTCTATTGATTTGGATTTTTCGATCGCAGGGGAATTCGATAGGGAAATGCTCAGCAATCCGGCTCCAACGATTGAGGCGCTTCTGAAGCAAACGTTCCGGGATGCGGGATACGAAGTATTCGATGTTGAGTTCACCGAGAGGCCAAAGGGTCTAGAGCCGAAGCTGGCAGGATTCTGGGGCGGCTACGAAATCGTTTTCAAGGTTATACGCACCAGAGACTTTCTACGGTTCGACGATAGCAAGGAGCACCTGCGCCGGAATGCGCTGGTGGTTGGTTATAGGCAAAAAAAGAAATTCAGGATAGAAATATCAAAGTTCGAATACTGCGCCGATAAACAAGCCGAGAAAATCGGCGGCTATACAGTCTATGTCTACACACCTACGCTTATTGTCATTGAGAAGATAAGAGCAATCTGTCAGCAAATACCCGCCTACTCGGACATCGTCCCGTCGGTAACACCGTCGCCTAGGGGAAGAGACTTCTTTGACATCTATACCGTGCTTGAGCACTTTGATATTGACTTGTTATCTGCTGATAACATACGGCTGCTGAAGAAGGTCTTCCAGGCAAAGAAAGTGCCGTTGGACTACGTTGACAAGGTTAGCGAATACAGAGAATTTCACCGACAGGATTTCGTTGCCCTCAAGGACACAGTGAAACCAGGGTTCGAATTGCGGGATTTTGATTACTATTTTGAATATGTATTATCCAGACTCCCGAAGTCAGAAGCCCGTGGGGTAAAAGAGGCGCCAGCGTGGTGAGTAGTCTGCGTCTCTCATTTGATATGTGAGGTAGAAGTCAAACTGCTTACCGATACTGTCGAGTAACGCGATTTGTTGATCAGTGTAGACACCGGATTTCTCAATGTAGAAACCTATTGCTTGGTGATAGGGGTAAATATAATTGAGGTCACTCAACAATCCGCAGAGTCTGTTCACTGAGACCCTGTCCCTTGCTTCCCGGTAAGCCTCTGAGACGCGACGAACACCCCCTGAGTAAGCAGGCCGGACAGTGATGTCGATCAGGGTTCGTTCGATGCTTGTCACCGGTAAACTATCACCTAGGTCACCTGTCAACTCAATTACCCCGTTCCGACCCGTGTGCATTCCGTTCAAGATGCAAACACGCTTGTCTTTGAATACAGCAACATTCCTTGAAAGTCTAGGTGGTCGACGAAAGGCATTGTCGATCCGCTCCTGGGTGAGATTCTTGTCGCGAAAACGTTTCGCTGGTTGCTCCTGATTGATATATATCGTCTTTGGTACTTGCAGGGTCAACTCGTGCAGGTACATAGCCGTAAAGTGAGTCAGGTAGCAGTCCGGCTTGAGTGACAGCATGACCTCGTAGTCAGATACCTCACCCCAGACGTACCTGGTTTCCTTGCGATGCGGTAGATTAAACGTGTAAGAGACAAGCTCTCCTTTGTTCATCAGAAACTCGAGAAAATCTCTTGTGGTCGTGGACCCTGTCAGTCTCCACCATTCTCGGTTCTCGGATAGTATTCTGTCGATCTCACTGGGTTTCAGTACCCGCTTCGGCAGGTTATCGAACAGTGACATAATATCCTGTTTGGCTATGTGCAACCTATTTTGGGCCAAAGCTATTACCTCAGCGTAGGTGTATGATGTAGTATTTATACTACATCATACATCCATAAAAGTCAACAATTTTCTTGTTCTAACTTATTGCAGACGAGCAGATTGTCAGATCGCCACTAGATTAAAAGTAATGGACATGTGTAGTATGTATACTACACATGTTAGAACTTTACTTTAACGTGATATAGCCTCAAGTAGCTGACTGCTAATCTATTGTGACTTTATATTATAGGTTTTATCCTTGGTAGTATGATGTATATATACATCATACTACCCCAACTCATATTCTCAAGTACTTTCGTTCCATTTATCCTATAAGACAGATTTACCCTCGAAAAAGAGGCAGGACTTCGCTATACTGCATTGGTTACTTAGTAGTTTTTGTATGAGCGGTCGAGTACACATAAAAGAGATTACCAGAGTACAAGGGGGATACAGAATCGATGTAGCGACTCTTGCCACGCCATTGGTCGTCACACGGGAACTGGTTGAGAAACATCGGCTCAAAGAGGGGATTGTTATCACTGCTGCCCAACTCGAGCAACTTCAGCACGAGGCGGAACTGGGGATGTGTGATCGCGAAGTCGGGAGGCTGCTTGCCATGCGCGAGCACTCTGTGGGTGAAGTCAAAGCCAAGCTGGCGCGCAAGCAGTTCGGTTCCGAGGTGGTCAATCGAACTATAGATAAATATAGAAAACAGGGTTTGCTGGATGATGCCCACTATGCGCAGGCTATCGCAAGGAGACTTCTGGAGCGGAACCCATGCGGGCAGGCATATTTGGTAGCCTCTCTGCGTCGAAAATTGATTGACCGCGCGCTTGCTGAGAAGACCGCCGAATTCCTGCTGGCTGGGCGAGACGAGGTTGAACTGGCACGCACAGCATTGGAGAAACGCTGGTCGCGCTTTGGCCAGTTTGAACTTGAAACAGCCCGGCGTAAGGCATATAATTACCTGTCCCGCAGAGGAATCGGCTATGCGGCGGCAAAGACCGCGTTTGAGACGCTGTACAGCGCCAGGAAAGTGAGCGAAGAAGATAAAGACATCTGAGGTCAGAGAATCGTTCCTGGATTTTTTCCAGAGGTATAATCACAAGCTGATCCCGTCTTCGCCGGTTGTCCCCTTCGATGACCCGACACTCCTGTTTACCAACGCAGGCATGAACCAGTTCAAGGATATTTTCACCGGTCAGCGCAAGGTAGACTACAAACGGGCGACATCATCGCAGAAGTGTATCCGTGCAGGGGGTAAGCATAATGACCTCGACATGGTCGGCTTTACAGCGAGACACCATACGTTTTTTGAGATGCTCGGCAATTTCTCGTTTGGCGACTACTTCAAAGAAGAGGCAATTGCCTACGCGTGGGAGTGGGTGACCAAAGACCTCCAACTGCCGAAAGACCGTCTTTACGCAACCGTGTACGACGATGATAATGACGCATTTAAGCTCTGGGAGAAAATCGCCCCAGAGCTCAAAGGCGGACGGGTGATGCGTTTCGGTAAAAAAGATAACTACTGGTCGATGGGAGATGTCGGGCCGTGCGGGCCATGCTCTGAGATCCATTTTGACCGGGGAGAGAAATACGGCACCGGCCCCAATGATGTTGTAAACGGCGATACTGAGCGCTTTGTTGAAATCTGGAATCTTGTCTTCATGCAGTTCGATCAGTTCCCGGATGGCAAGATTGTACCACTGCCGAAACCGTCCGTGGATACCGGCGCCGGACTGGAACGGATCGCTGCCATCGTGCAGAACGTTGAGAGCAACTTCACGATTGATCTGTTCCGGGGATTGATCGAAGCCATATCTGATATCACCAAATCTAAGTATCGCGATCATGTAGCCTCGCATCATGTGATTGCAGACCATGTCCGTACGCTGGCTTTCTCCATTGCCGATGGCGCGGGCATCTCCAATGAAGGTCGCGGTTATGTGCTGCGGCGGATTCTTCGACGCGCCGCGCGTCACGGGCGACTCCTGGGAGCGCATGACCCGTTTATCCACAAGCTGGTGCCGGTGCTGGTTGATGAGATGGGCGACACCTATCCTGAATTGCGCGAAAAGCGGGATCATATTGTCAATGTCATCCGTGCTGAAGAAGAGGCATTCGGTCGCACGCTTGAGACGGGGTTGGAATTGTTTGACAAAATAGCCAAAAAGGTTAGAGCAACTGGCGAAACGGTCGTGGATGGTGCAGATGTCTTCAAGTTGTACGATACGTATGGGTTCCCCTATGACCTGACGGAGATTCTGGCCGGTGAACAGAGCCTGACACTCGATCAGACTGGGTTTGACAGGGCAATGGGCGCACAGCAGGAGCAATCGAAAGCAGCATCTGGTTTCGCAGTACTGGAGGGTGCTAAGAAGTACATCGACAGTCTTGAGCAAAAGGGGCTGGCGCAGGAAATGACGACTGATTTTGTAAGAGATAACCTTCAGGTTTTTACAACTCTGCAAATCTGCACTTATCATCCATTTCCCGAGGTGGCCGTGGTGCTGGAACGAACCCCGTTCTATGCAGAAGCGGGGGGACAAGCATCTGATACAGGCAGGATTTATGGCGAGAGTTTAACCATAGAAGTATCGTCGATGTTTAATCACCAAGATTATTACATACACGTCGGGAGAGTAACACGCGGTACTCTCAGAGACCTGATGCCGCCGGTTCAGGTCACCGCCGAAGTCGACGCCGAACGCCGATGGGATATCATGCGCAATCACACCGCCACTCATCTCGCGCATGCCGCACTGCGAAAAGTCCTAGGGAATCATGTAAGGCAGTCAGGTTCCTACGTAGGTCCCGACCGCCTGCGGTTTGACTTTTCACATCATCAGCCTATGACGCCGGACGAGATCGCACAGGTAGAAAAGATAGTCAACGAACAGATTTTGCAGGGTGCCGTTGTTGACACAAATGAGATGAATGTCGAGGAAGCTAAAAAAGCCGGCGCTATGGCTTTGTTCGGTGAAAAATACGGCGATAAAGTTCGAGTGGTTTCGGTGCCCGGTATTTCCATGGAACTGTGCGGCGGCACCCACGTCGAGAACATCAACCAGATCGGGCCGTTCTTTGTCCTGTTGGAAACCGGTATCGCCTCGGGCGTGCGGCGGCTTGAGGCCATCACCGGTCGCAAGGCAATCGAGTGTATGCTGGATGCGAAAGAATTCAAGCATTGTGTCAGTCAGTTGGTTGGACGGCCGGAGGCTGAAGCCCTCAAGGGCCTCGAGCAGTTGAAGGAGAGTCACCTCGCGCTGCAAAAGGAACTGAAGAAGACCAGGGCGGCGATGTTTGCCGGAGCGGATAAATCCATAGGTAACAGATCCACGATCGGCCCTCTGCTGTTTCTGACTCATGATTTCGGTGCGACCGACAGAGAGACGATGGGCGCATGGATTGACAACCAGAAGGAAAGCAGCAAACCGCTTGTCGCAGTCGGGCTGGGTGATGTCAACGGCAAGATGACGGTCATGGTGACGGCAAGCGGGTCGGCAGCGCGCGTTCACGATCTGCATGTCGGTGATATTGCCAAGGAAGTGCTGCCTCAATTCGGCGGGCGCGGAGGCGGCAAGCCTTCATTTGCACAGGGGAGTACCGCCGCCGGGACTGCACCGCAGGATTTGTTTGATACGTTCAAAACGATACTCAAAGAGAAAGTGGGTGTAGCGAATGAGTAGCATCTATGATTCCCTGCTGGCAACTCGCGAGGTGCGGGGAGGATGTTTTTTTCTGCTTATTGATCCTGACCGCATGGATGAAGGCAGGTATCTTGCAATGTCCGAAGCAGCACGGGACTGCGGTGTTGATGCCGTTCTTGTCGGAACGTCATTTATGCTGAATTCAGGTTTTGCTTCAGTTGTTCGGAAGATCAAAGAAGCCACGACGTTGCCGGTTATCATTTTCCCCGGATCGTACACGCAGATTACGTCGTACGCTGACGCCATTTTGTTTACGTCTCTGATTTCCGGTCGCAATCCCCAGTATCTTATCGAGGAACAGGTCAAAGGCGCACCACTGCTAAAGGAGTCCGGGATTGAGGTAATTCCTACCGGCTATATGTTGATTGAATCCGGTCCGCTGACATCCGTTCAATTTATTTCCGGTTCACTGCCTATTCCACGGAACAAGCCGGATATTGCCTGCGCCCACGCGCTGGCAGCGCAATACTTGGGAATGAAGATGGTCTATCTGGAAGCTGGCTCGGGAGCTGAGAAATCGGTGCCGCTTGAGATGGTCAGCGCTGTGTCATCGTATGTGGATATTCCGGTCATGGTTGGCGGCGGGCTGGGATCGGCTGAGGATTGCGCTGCCCGGGTGGAAGCCGGTGCATCGAACATCGTTATGGGGACACGGTTCGAGCGCGACGCCGGGTTTGGTTACCTTTGTGAACTGACAGCCGCCAGTCATCCACGGGAAGCGGTTAGCGTATGAGCCAGCAAGAAAAATTTCTCCTGTTGAAAAAACTCGCCGATGAAACGACTGTTCTTCGTCAGGCGGTAGTTGAACAGCTCGGCAGTCAGATACTCGATATCGCACAGCTTATCTCAGGTGTCATCGGTGCCGGCGGGAAGATCCTGCTGGCAGGTAATGGAGGCTTTGCAGCCGGTGCCTCGCATTTCGCTGCGGAGTTGACGGTACGGCTTACTTCCGAACGCAACCGCCAGGCACTGCCGGCGGTGGCGCTCTGTGTCGACCCGTCGGTCATCACCGCTGCAGCCAATGACTATGGTTTCGAAAATGTTTTCGCCCGACAGGTCGAAGGGTTAGGGAAAAATGGAGACATGCTGGTCGTCATGTCCACCTCGGGAAACTCTCCAAACCTGATCAGAGCGGTCAAAGCAGCACATGACAGAGGGCTGATTAACGTGGCCTGTCTCGGGGGAACGGGCGGAAAGCTCGGCAAGATGGTCAAATACTCACTGACGGTCCCACATGTATCAACCCAGCGTATCCAGGAGGAGCATCTATTTATCATGCATCTCCTGGTTGAGTTGGTTGAGAGGGATCTCTTTGCATGACGGTCCCCGGCGACAGGCCTCTTCATCTGGTTCTCTTCTACTGTTTTGCTGCGTTTGTCTTCTGTTCCACGTTTTCTATTGCAGCCTCGCAGATTGCCCTGGGAATGGCGCTTGTTATTTTCCTGGTGATCGTCTTCTGGGAGAAGCACCAGCCATTCGTCAGGCCACTTCGTAGGTTTTATCTGTTTGTTGCGTTGTATGTCGCCTGGCTGTTTGTGACCGCGGCCACGGGAGAGACACCTTTGAGATCGATGTGGATACTCAAAGAAGAGTGGCTGTTCCTGATTATCCCGATTGGGATCTTTCTTTTTCGGAATGAGCGGTTCTCCGAACGGTTGATCCTGACGCTGGCAGCCAGCCTTGTTCTGATTTCTGTATACGGGTGTATCCAGCATTTCACCGGCGTTTACTGGTTCAAGAGAGAAGCACTGACTACGATGGATGAATCAGTCTACCGGCTGTCCGGGAATTTCTCTCATCCACTCACTTTCGGCAACTACATGGTGACTGCCAGCCTGTTTTGTCTCGGTTTGGCATTTTCACGTTTTCGTAAACCAGTCGGGTGGAAACATGTGCTGATAATCACGGCAGGGCTTCTGGGAGCGCTCACGACAGCTATCGCCAACAGTCGTGGGCCGGCGCTGGCGCTCATGTGCGGGTTGATCCTGCTGAGTGTCCTTGTCCGTCGTCTGTCTGTCGCCCTGATCGGACTGGCACTGGTGGTCGTGATTGCCACATCGTCCTCGCCCGGTTTTGTCGACCGCCTCGAAGAAAAATTCCGGGTTGACACGAAACTGCGCTATGAAGGGGGGCGGTTCTTTATCTGGAACAACTCCCTCAAGATCATCCGGGATCACCCAATCCTGGGTGTGGGACAGGGGAATTTCAAGACGGAGTATGTTAAGCATCTGCGCCCGGATATCGGCCGGCATCGCAAGTATACCCATGCTCACTGCGATATACTGAATGTTGCTGCAATTGCTGGAATTCCCGGCCTGATCCTCTACCTGGGATTATGGGGTGCTATCTTGGCTTCCTTCTGGCGTTGTTTTAGGAACAATTTGCTGTCTGATGGGGCAAGGAGCTTTTGTCTGGCCGCCTTTCTGGCATCGATTGTATTTGGCGTTACCTCGCTCACAGAGGCGACATTTGCCGATGAGGAGGTTCGCCAGCTTCTGATGCTTTTCTGGGCGGTGGGCCTGTCGGTCTCGTATAAGGATAAGGAGAAGCTTACCAGCACTGCCAATGTACCGATAGATAGCACTTGACAGTGATGGATTTGAGTCTATTTTCGGGATATACGTATGGCGATCACAAAGAAAAAAGCTCACGCTGCCGCTGTTGAATCGGAGAAATGGCCATTTGGCAGGAAGAACTATATCCTGTTTGCGGTGGCACTGGTAGTAATTATCGCCGGGTTCATTTCCCTTGGCATGGGTTCGATTACTCTGGCGCCGATCCTGCTGGTGCTCGGGTACGGGATGATCCCGTTTGCTATAATGGCGAGGGGAAAGCCTGGGGAGGATGAATCCGAACCCGCTGACTCAGTTCAATAGATCTCTGTTACTACATCGGCCGTCTGATCTGCCTGCTCCGTGCATACCCGAGCGAAAGAGAATTTTCAGGCAGTTTTTTTATGTGCGTTGCCTCATTGAAAGATGTTACCGAAGGTTTTGAGGGGGCGCGTTGCCTCATTGAAAGATGTTACCGAAGGTTTTGAGGGGATCAGATACGTTGCCCACCGGCGGCAATTTTCTTGATATTATAGAAGTGTTGTATATATTATAGGGCTTTCGACGGGCCTGGCCGATTGATGCGTGCAACGGGAATGTTGAGCAGGGCGGTTAGCTCAGTTGGTTAGAGCACCTGCTTTACACGCAGGGGGTCACTGGTTCGAATCCAGTACCGCCCATATAGTCAGGCGAGCCCGGAAGGCGCAGGCACTTAAAGTCCGGCAACAGGTGAACGCCGGACAGCCGATATACAGGATACAGAGATCGGGGTTGTAGTTCAGTTGGTTAGAACGCCTGCCTGTCACGCAGGAGGCCGCGAGTTCGAGTCTCGTCAACCCCGCCATTGTTGAGTTTGAGTCCCTTCGGCGAGTATGCTGAAGGGCTTTTTGTATGCGGCACTTAGGGTTGCGCCGTTGAGGGTGCAGTTCCAATATAGCAGATCGACCAGTTCTCGCTTTTCGTCATTATTCCGGCTAAGCCAAAGGTCTGGAAGCTCTTGCGAGAGTTCTAATATTCTCTCGGCTGTGAAGAGAATATCCGGTCCGGTGCCGTTCAAGGTCTCAAGCTGTGACTGCAATTGGATCTGCTCGGTCTCCCATTTTGAGGAGAGAGTCTTCCAATGTTCGGCTGTGATAGTGCCTTCGAGTTTGTCCTGGTAAGCCTGCTCGGTCCACGTTTTGATTTGTCCAAGGCGGATGGCTATTCTCTGGCGTTCTGCATCCACACGCTTTGCCGATGTCTTGTGGCGCTTCGACAGACCCCTCATAATCTTTGAGGCTTGAGCATCGGTCAATACGAGCGGTCCAAGCAGATCGGAGAATTGATTGACAATGTCAGTTTCGCGCACATAAACGAGATTGCAACCGCCCGGTTTCATGCCGGTGCAGTGGTAGTAGACGTATTTCCCTTTCTTGATCTCCGCTGTGATTTTGGCTCCGCACTTGGCGCAGGC
>Ga0114920_10001002_pt1 | contig 12760 bp, 11 predicted proteins | sample ChitaG_FD_88683 | JGI IMG/M metagenome (GOLD analysis project Ga0114920, IMG submission 88683) | Deep subsurface microbial communities from South Pacific Ocean to uncover new lineages of life (NeLLi) - Chile_00310 metaG | ecosystem: Environmental > Aquatic > Marine > Oceanic > Sediment ... | reverse complement strand
TAGAATCGGAGTCTGAGCTGGCTGCGATCCTGTCTTTTGAGTTCGGGCATATCATAGCCCGGCATGTCCATCAGCACATTTATAAAAAATTGGCCCGGCAAACGGATTTCTCTCCTGAAGAAAAACTCACCGGGGATCAAGGATGGGAGACGTTGTCTGGACTTTTTGTGTCCGAGGGAGGCGTATATATGTTTTTTTCAAACCTCAGGCATACTTCTCTTCAGGTGGAGAAGGCGGATGAGCTGGCTCTATTGAACAATTACAATGCAGAATTCAACCCGCAGGCATTCTTAACCCTGCTCAATCGTCTTGGGAGAAGAGAAAGGCCTTTGCCCCGATGGCTGAGGAGAAATCCCTGGAACCAGAGAAGAAGCCGGAAGATTTCTTCCAGCATAAGATTATTTCCTTCTTTGACTTCTCCTTTGACGCATACGAGGTTTAGAGAATTTAAGACTCGTCTGGAATCTCTCATGCAGCCATCCTCCCGTGGGGCGACAAGGCAGCCTGTCTCAGATCAGGAACTCCTGCTGGATGTGACTGTTATGGGCGATCGGGACTGGACTGATACAGGCATCGAGGTCCATGAAGGCCAGGAAATTTCCTTCAGTGCCTTCGGAACCGTGTACCTCCAGGAAGGAAACATCAAAGTGTATTGTGGACCCGATGGGTATGATCTCAAAACCAGGCAGCAGCCTTTTACGGATAGGAATATCGGGGCTTTGATCGGAAAGGTGTCCATCCTCCTCTCCATCGAAATCGATGAGGGTTCGGGCCGAGAGATTCGCCACGAGATCAGGGAGAAGTTTTTCATCGGGCCAGATAATGAAGTCAGGATGCCCATCAGCGGGCAGCTGTTTTTGGGAATCAACGAAAATCTTGTGGGAGATAATACCGGCGCCTTCAGCGTCAGTATAGTCTATTTTCCGATCAGGTTTTTTCCTTTTCCGTAGTTTTTTTCTTGAGGAATTTTTCCATAAATTGGATGTCGTAATTCCCTTTGATGAAATCCGAGTTGGAAAGAATGTTCAAATGGAGAGGGATGTTTGTTTTTATGCCAACGATGATCGTGCCTTCCAGTGCGGTTAGCATTTTTTGGATGGCTTCCTTACGAGAGGGGGCCTTGACCACAATTTTTGCCAAGAGAGAGTCATAATCAGGGGGGATCTGCCAGCTGCTGTAAGCGGCAGAATCGACCCGGACTCCAGGTCCTCCAGGTAAAACCAGAAAATCTATTTTTCCAGGAGAGGGGACAAAAGTCTCGGGATCCTCTGCGTTGATCCGGCATTCGATACTGTGGCCGTTCATTTTTAAAGTGTGCGGGAAGGAAATTATTTTCCCTGCAGCAATTTTAATCTGCTCTTTGATCAGGTCAATATCGTACACCATTTCTGTGATGGGGTGTTCGACCTGGACACGAGTGTTCGCTTCCATAAAATAGAACTTTTTCTTCTCGTCCACAAGGAATTCAAACGTCCCCAGACTCTGGTAGCCTATGAAATGGGCCGCCTCCTTGACTACCTTTATCAATCTTCTCCGGAACTTCTCGTCGATGAAAGGAGAAGGCGTTTCTTCGATGATTTTCTGGTATTTTCTCTGAATCGAGCATTCCCTCTCACCAAAAGCCACGATATTTCCCTTGCTGTCCCCGATGACTTGCACCTCGATGTGGCGGGCTCCGGGGATGAATTTTTCTATGTAAAGGGAAGGATCGCCAAAAGCGGCATTGGCTTCGTTTTGGGCGATTGAGAATTGCTCTTCCAGCTTAATGGCCGAGCGGACAATTCTCATGCCCTTGCCTCCTCCTCCGGCTGCAGGCTTGAGAATGATGGGGTATCCGATTTTTTGAGTGGTGCTTTTCGCTTCAGTGACGTCCTCGATAATATTCTCGCTCCCTGGAATAACGGGGAGTTTAGCCCTCTTCATCTCTTGGCGGGCCCTGTTCTTGTCTCCCATAAGCCTGATGAGGGATGCTGAAGGGCCGATAAAGGTTATCCCGTGTGTTTCACAGATCTCAGGAAACCGGGGGTTTTCTGCCAGGAAACCATAGCCCGGATGGATCGCATCTGCTTTAGTGATCTCAGCCGCGCTCAAAAGATTGGGGATGTTGAGATAGCTTTCCGAGGATTTGCCCGGACCTATGCAGATTTTTTCGTCAGCGGACATGGCGTGAAGACAGTTTTTATCCGGTTCAGAATAGACCGCAACGGTTTTAATGCCCAGTTCTCGGGCTGCGCGGATGATTCGAAGGGATATTTCGCCCCGGTTTGCAATTAAGATTTTTGAATACATCAGCGCTCAGGAGAGAGGTTTGATGGCAAAGAGTTTCTGTCCGTATTCGACCGGTTTGCCATTCTCGGCGTAAATTTCTTCAAGAACTCCTTCGATTTCTGATTCGATCTCGTTCATCAGTTTCATGGCCTCGATAATACAGAGGGTTTGGTTTTTCTCCACCGGGTCCCCGACTTCAACGAAGGGAGAAGAGGAAGGATCAGGTGCCAGGTAGAAAGTTCCGACCATAGGAGAGGTGATGAAAATGAGGCTATTCTTTCCTTTTTCAGGTTCGGCCTCTTGAGGCTCAATACTTTCATTCCCTTCAGATTCTTCGGGCTCTTGAGGGACAGGCGGGGATTCTGGAGGAGGCAGGGGACTCGGATTTCGGCTGATTTTAACTTTCAGTCCTTCTATTTCGAGCTCGAAATGGGAAAGTTTTTTTTCTTCCATGAACTGTACGAGCTTTTTTATCTCTTTGTAGTCTATTTTCGCACTCATTCTTGCTCTCCTCTGCACGCAGAAATGAAAGCATGTTTCTTAAAAAATTAAAAAAAATTAGTATTACATTAATCACTATCAGAGAAAATGTCAAGCTGTGGAGTAAGCTTCTCCAAATCCGTGAAATAATTTTACTTCAGAAAGGTTTTTAGGAATGACCTCGCTCCAGTCAGATTTTTAACGCCATTTCCTCCTCGTCCTTCTCGGGCCTGCGGAACTCCGCACGCTTGTCCTCAGCCACGCAGAGATGCCTCTGGGCTTTCTATGTGCCCGTCAAGATGGCTCTTCTCGTGCTCAAACAGTCCTCGGCCCCGACTCTGTCGGGTTCCCTCGAGGACGACTCAGAAAGGCTAAATCTTCCGATGTCGCTTCCTTCATTCCCAAAAACATTTTCCATCACGGATATGGAGATGCTTATAGTTATGGCTGACGGTGGCTGGATTGACTTTGACAGGGAAATTCGCTTAACATATTGAATATCAGTCAATTACTGAGGAAGAGCAATAATGTTTGACCAGTTATCCGGCGGACTTCAAAAGGTGATGAAGTTTCTCCGCGGCGAGGGGAAGATCACGGAGAAAAACATGGATGAAGCCCTGAAGATGATTCGCATGACCTTTCTTGAGGCCGATGTGAATTATCGGGTTGTGAAAGACTTCGAAGAGAAAATCAAGGGCAAAGCCCTGGACCAGAAAGTCCTGATGAGCCTCACTCCTGCTCAGCAAGTGATCAAGATCGTAAGGGATGAGCTGACTTCCATTTTGGGGCAGGAGGCCAAGAAGTTGGAATTTTCGAGCTCTCCGCCCTCAATATTCATGCTGGTTGGACTTCAGGGCTCTGGAAAAACGACGACCTGCGGAAAACTGGCCAAATGGGTATCAAATTTACAAAAGAATCCTCTTCTTGTTTCGTTTGACCTCAAACGGCCCGCAGCTCAGGATCAGTTGAAAATGATCACCGAAATACTCAAGCTTCCGTTCTATGAGATGACGAAAGACCAGATGGCCTCACCATCCGGTGCCTTAAAAGATCTCCTCAAGCATACAGCGAACCGAGGATATGATCCCCTCATCGTGGATACCGCGGGAAGGCTTCATGTCGATGAGGAACTGATGCAGGAGCTTCGGATGGTGAAGGATATTCTCAATCCCGTAGAACTGATTTACGTGGGGGATTCGATGACTGGCCAGGACGCCGTGAAGAGCGCGCAGATTTTCGAGGAGAAGATCGGTCTGACGTCCATCATCTTGACCAAGCTGGATGGAGATGCCAGAGGAGGAGCCGCTTTGTCCATCGTTTCCGTGACCGGGAAACCGATAAAGTTTATCGGTATCGGTGAAAAATTCGATAAACTTGAAGTCTTTCACCCTGACCGGATGGCCTCGCGAGTACTCGGGATGGGGGACATCTTGAGTTTGGTCGAGAAGGCTGAGGAAAAAGCGGATTTGGAAGAGGCGGAAGCCCTTGCACGCAAATTGAAGAAGAACGAATTGACTTTCGAGGATTTTAAAAAACAGCTCGTGCAGATGAAGAAAATGGGTTCTCTCTCTCAGTTCTTGAGTCATTTGCCGCAGGGCGGACCTTTCAAAGGCTTGTCTAAGCTCAGTATAGATGATAGAAAGATTCTCCATTTTGAGGCCATCATCAACTCCATGACTGGGGAAGAAAGGGAAAATCCAAAGATTATAAACGGAAGCCGCCGTTCGAGAATCGCAAGGGGCAGTGGGAGGTCCGTTTCCGAAGTGAACCAGCTGTTGAAGCAGTTTGCAGAGATGAAGAAAATGATGAAGAAGTCTCAATTTCAAAAACTTCTCTCTTCCCTTCCTTCATCTCACTAGGGTTCACATTCATATCCTTGGTAGATATTAGTCACAAAGGTGCGGGCTGGGGGTGAAGAAGCTCCTCTGAATTCTGAACGGGCACGGTTTCTCTGGGTTTGACCCCGAGAAGAGTGACGAGTGAATGGGAGCTGATTTTACTCACGGGGGAAAATCATCGTGCTTCAGGATCATCAGCCATCACACTCTTTCCAAGCTAACCGGAATGCTTACATCTCGTTAAATTAATTGACTTTAGACGAAAATTCAGATATTATCACAATTTATCCTAAAAAAAGTGGTTTAACTATGATTTCAATACGACTTATGAGACTCGGCGCGAAAAAAAAGCCTTTTTACCGGATCATTGCGATTGATTCAAGAAAACCAAGAGAAAGCAAAGCGAAAGATATTCTTGGCTACTATGACCCATTGAAAGAACCCCCTGAGATTAAAGTGGATTTGGAGAGAGCAAATTATTGGCTGGAAAGAGGAGCTAAAGCTTCAAAGACAGTACAATCTCTTTTAAATAAAGTTTCCAAGCGCGAGAAACTTTCCAATCAACAGTCAAAAACTTAAGGAGGTTACAGTGAAAGAACTCGTTGAAATGATTGCCAAATCCTTAGTTGACAATCCGGAAAAAGTTCAAGTTTCCCAGTTGGAAGGAGAACAAACCACAATCCTGGAATTGAAGGTCGATCAGGAAGATTTAGGCAAGGTTATCGGCAAACAGGGAAGAACAGCACGGGCCATCAGGATTATTCTTGGCGCAGCAGGAATGAAACTAAAAAGGAGATTCAATCTCGAGATCATTGAAAAAGGATAGTTTGGTTACCATAGGGAAACTCATAAGGAGCCAAGGCAAGAGGGGCGAATTAAGGCTAAAGCCTTATTCTGAACACTCTCGAACCCTTTTTTTTTTCAAGAGTATTTCTTCAGAAAAAGGATAAGCTCGAAGAATATCGGGTTGAATCCCTACGCTCTTATAGAGAGCACTACATAGTCAAGCTGGAGGGAATAGACTCTCTCTCCCAGGCGCGCGAGCTCGTCGGCCTGGAATTCCTGCTCCCAGAAGAAAAGCTCCTGAGCTTAGAAGAAAATAATTATTATTCTTTCCAGATCATCGGCTGCTCTGTCGTCACTAAAGGCGGAGAAGAAGTCGGGAGTGTAACTGATGTGGTGTGGATCGAAGACAATAACCTTTTGGTTGTTCGGAAAGGGGAGAATGAAATTCTCGTTCCCTTCACTCACTCGGTTTGTCTTGAAATCGACTTGAAGCGGAAGAGGATCCGTATCGATCCTCCCGAGGGTCTTTTAGAGTTGAATGAGATTTGATATAATCACCATATTCCCCGAGATTTTCAGGAGTGTTTTTTCAGGAGGAGTTGTAAAGAAAGCTCTGGAGAAGGGTATACTTGAAGTTCATGTTCACGACCTGAGAGAGTTTTCCGGAGACAAACACAAACAAGTCGATGATCGCCCCTTCGGCGGGGGTCAGGGAATGGTCCTGAAGCCTGAACCCATATTCGCTGCTGTGGAGGAGATAAGGCAGGGTGTGGACACACCCGTGTATCTCCTTTCTCCGCAAGGGAAAAGGCTCGATTTTCGGTATGCGGAAGAGCTGGCTCAGCATACCCGGATCATTCTCATATGCGGCCGGTATGAAGGAGTTGACGAGAGAGTGACACGCCATCTGATAACGGGCGAGATTTCCATCGGTGATTACATTCTCACCGGAGGGGAGCCCGCAGCCTTTGTTGTTGTAGACGCAGTATCGAGGTTCGTTCCTAAAGTTGTGGGGAAAGAGGATTCGGTAAAAAATGATACTTTTTTCACTGGCGTATTGGAATTTCCCCAGTACACGCGACCACGCGACTTTAAAGGAATGAAGGTCCCTGAAATCCTTTTGTCTGGAGACCACAGCAGTATAGAATCTTGGCGCCGAAGAAAATCCCTGGAAAAGACATGGCTCCTGAGGCCAGACCTTCTTGAGGGTCGAGCATTGTCTCAGGAAGAGAAAAAGATATTGAATGATATCAAAACAGAAAAGAAAGGAAAGAGAGATGAACCTAATTGACCTGGTGGAAGAAAAACATTCATCAAAAAATACAGATTCCTTCAAGGTGGGAGATACTGTCAAGGTCCACGTGATCATTAGAGAAGGAAATAAAGAAAGAGTGCAGATTTTTCAAGGAGACGTGATCGCCAAGAGAGGTTCTGGACTTGGCGCGACATTCACAGTCCGAAAGACTTCTTTCGGGATTGGAGTCGAGAGAGTATTCCCTCTTCATTCCAAAATGATCAAGAAGGTTGATGTCGTGAGGCATGGAAAAGTCAGAAGAGCCAAACTCTATTATCTTCGTGAACTCAAGGGGAAAGCAGCTAGGCTGAAGGAAAAACGATAGGAACGTTTTAAATTTACTCTGGTTTGGGTTTATCAGATAGAGCGCATGAGATTCGTTCCATTCGCTCTTTTTAGAGGGGAAAGAAGGCTTCATGATATGTTCGAGAGAATCAGTGAACCTTCATTGTGACCGGAAAAATGAGTAAAATACACGGAAATGGCATCGCTCCCTTCAGATTTTTAACGCCATTCCTTCTCCGTCCTCCTCGGCGCCTGCGTAACTCCGCACTCAAGACATGTCACTTCCAAACTGATGTCCATACTCAATCATTTTTCATCAGATTGATCCTCACGTGCTCAAACATACTCGGCGGCCGATTTCATCGGCTTCCCTCGGTGGAAGGTTCGGGAAGGCTAAATCTTCAAGGTCGCTTCTTCCATTTCCGTGTATTTTACCCACACTATATGGAAGAGAACCATTTTATATAATAACTGTCCCGTGGACGATGGTTTATCGGGCCAAAGAGATGAGATGGCAGACTTTCAGATTGAGAAGAAAGTAATCAAAAAGGGATTTAGCATTATAGCGGGTATCGACGAAGTCGGGAGGGGAGCTCTTTTTGGCCCTGTCGTCTCAGCCGCTGTGATATTTCCCATAACACTGATCAAGCAGAAATTATCAGGCTGGGTGAGTGAGATTGATGACTCCAAGGTCATCTCTCCTCTAAAAAGGAAACGATTGGCCAAAGAGATATTAGCCAACGCGGCTTCTGTGGGGATTGGTCTCTCTTCGAATTTTGAGATCGATCAAAAAAACATTTACTGGGCTTCGATAATCTCTATGAAAAGAGCAGTGGGAAATATGTCTCTTGCTCCTGACTTCATCTTAGTTGACGGATTCAGATTAAATGATGTAAATTATCCACAGATTAGTGTGCGTCGAGGCGACAAAAAATGCATTTCAATCGCAGCTGCATCCATTGTTGCCAAAGTTTTAAGAGATGAGATGATGGTGCTTTTGGATAGAGTTTACGAAGGATACGCCCTGTCTAAGAACAAGGGATACGGCACAAAAGAGCATTTTAGAGCTTTAAAAGAGAAGGGGCCTTCGCCGTTGCATCGATTCTCCTTTAACCTCAAGTGTGGAGAGAATGGGGACTGAAAGAGAAAGAGCCAGATTCCTGGAGAACGCTGAAAAAAGCGTGAAGAAGGGAAAATTCCAGGAAGCCATTCGGGAATACCAAAAGGTATTGGCTGTCGACCCTCGGGATATCAACGTCAGAAACCTCTTGAGCGACCTCTATTTGAGAACGAATCAAAAAGACAGGGCGATCGAGGAAATGTATAAGATTGCCAGTTATTATGAGGAGAGAGGATCGTATTCCCAGTCCATGGCAGTCTATAAGAAGATCAATAAGTTGAATCCCGGAAATATTGAATCCACGATGAAATTGGCTGACCTCTATTATTCCCAAGGATTTCTTTCCGAAGCGAAGTCAGAATATTCTAAGATCGCCAAGGGCTTGATGAACAACAACCGTACAAGAGAAGCCATCTTTCTGTATGAAAAGCTTTTAAAATTGGACAAGAAGGATGTCCAGACAAGGATAGCACTGGCGGATCTGTACACGAGAGAAGGTGAGGTGGATAAAGCGGTGGCTCGGTACAATGAAGCGGCAGAGTTCAAGATTCGGAGCGGCGCATTCAAAGAGGCTCATGAAATACTCAAAAAAGCTAAAGACCTGGAAGAGGACAATTCGAGGACATTGTCCAATTTTGTTACCCTTCTTAAAAAAGAAAACAAGAATAAAGAAGCCCGAAAGCTCATTGATGGAATTCTGAAAAAAAACAAAGATGATGTGACCGCCCTCAGGCTTTTGGGCAACTTGCACTTTGAAGAAAAGGATTTTGAAAGGGCTGAAGCGGTGTTTGCTCAAGTCATCTCATTGAGATCTAAGGATGTCGAAGCGAGAGTGAAATTGGGACGGATCAGGATTTTTCAGGAAAACCTTGACGAGGCCTTTAAGCTTTACAAGCCTCTGGTTGAGACTCTGGTCAAGAAACAGAAATCCGAGAAAGCGGTCGGACTTCTTGGGCTTATTCTTTCGGCTAAAAAGGTCCACACTCCGACTCTGGAAGAATTGGCGTCTGTCTATAAATCAGTCGGCCAAAAAAAGAACCAGGAAATCGTCTGCCGTGTTCTTCTCGAGGAATACCGGAAGGAAAATAAACAGAAAGAATATGTGTCGACTTTAGGTGAACTTGTCAGCCTATGTCCTGAGGATAAGGAATTGGTAAGCCAATACAGGCAGTCGGGAGGAGGAGCTGAAGTTCTGGAAGCGCCTGTGGAAGCGGAGCTTGCGGAAGAGGAAAAGCTGAAAGCGGAAGAAGAAGTCAAGAGAGCGGAAGAGGAGCGGATGCGGGCTGAAGAGGTAAAAGAGAAAGCGGAGGAAGAACGAGAACGCACCGAAGAGGGGGCGAAGAGAGCGGAAGAGGAGCGGATGAGAGCCGAGGCAGAAGCGAGGAGAGCAGCCGAGGAGGAGGCCCAGCGAACGGCCGAGGAGGAAGCCCGGAAGAAAGTCGAGGAGGGAGCCAAATGGGCTGAGGAAGGGGCAAGACGAGCTGAAGGGGAAGCCAAACGGGCCGAAGAAGCAGCCCGGAAAGCTGCAGGAGAAGAGGCAAGGAGGAAAGTCGAAGAGGAAGCCCGAAATAAGGCCGAGGAGCAAGCCCAGAGAGCCGAAGGAGAGATGAAAAGGGCTGAGGAACATAGGATGAGAGCTGGGGAAGAGGCGAGGAAAGCTGAAGAGGAAAGACGGAGAGCCGAAGACGAGCGGAAGCGAGCTGAAGAGGAAGTGAAGAAAGCGGTAGAGGTGCGGATGCGGCTTGAGGAGCAAGCCCGAAAGGCCGAAGAGGAAGCCAAGCGAGCTGAAGAAGAGAGGAAGCGAGCAGACGAGGAGCGAATCCGCGCCGAGGAAGAAGCAAAACGGGCAGCCGAGGAAGAAGCGAAGAGAGCGGCCGAGGAAGAAGATCGGATAAAAGCCGAAGAGGAAGCCCAGAAAGCGGCTGAAGAAGAACGAAGAAAAATGGAAGAAGCTTTAGAAGCGGAAAAGATCACACGGGTTTCCACTGAGGAGATAAAAGAATTAGAGGATATTATTGAGGAGAAAAAAGCAGAAGAGCCTTCAGAGCCTGAGGGAGGAACCGATGAGTCACTGGAGATGAATTTGGCTCAAGCGGAACTGTACATTAACCAGGGTTTGCTGAGAAATGCCAAAAGAATTCTTGAAAATTTGCGAATACAGTTTCCGAATGAACCGCGAATCGGAGAGACGTTGACTTCACTCGGTAAGCTTTCGTCGCAGGTCAGCGCAGACGAAATCCTCGAACGGGTGAGCGAAGTGTCTGAAAAGGAAAGCGAGTTGTTCGACAGGGAAGGTGATTCGAAAGATGAAACCGAAGAGCCTGAAGATGTTGAGGAAAAAGAGGAAAAGGTGGAAGAAGAGGTTGAAGAACCTGTTCCGGAGGTGAAGGAACCGGAGCCGGGAAAAATCCCACAAGAAAAAGAGGATGTCGAAGCAAAGGCCGAAAAAGCGGAACCATCGAAGAAAAAAGAAGAAGTAAAAAAAGAAGTCCAGAATGACGATTATATGGCCCATTTTCAGTCAGGAATGTCTTTCCTTGAAAAGGGCCAAACAGATCAAGCCATCGAGAAATTTAAACTGGCTTCTAAGGAAGAAAGCTTGAAAGAAGAATGCTTCCATTCTCTCAGTCATTGCTTCAGGCAAAAGGAGGAATTTTTAGAAGCCGCGAAATGGCTGAAGAAAGCTCAGGAATTGACGGAAGAGGGGACCGATCAATTTTTGGCCTTGAGCTATGAATTGGCTTCCCTGTATGAAGAGGCGGATGAGGCAGAAAAGGCTGTTGCCCTTTACGATGAGATCAAGAAATATGACCCGAAATACAGGGACGTGAAGAAAAAGACAAAGATCTTGAAAAAAAGCCTGAAATAAAACCCACTCCCACAGACCTAATTTCCCGGTCGACCTTCCCTTCGGGAATTCGTAAATCAGACACCTTTCAGTTCGAATTTCAGATCGGTTATCCCTGTTCTGTTTCTGCTTGTGGCCAATACAGTGATGGGATGTTGATCGTTGATCGTGGAGGGCGAAAATGTGAATCCAAGAAGTAAGGAAAATCTAATGAGAAAATTTTTCGAGAGGAATCGTTATTTGTACTGAACCTGGATTATTCACACTAGAGGATTCAGATTATGTCTTCGGAGCATTCCTTTTTAGTAAGATTAATGGATTTAATCGTGGAAGAAATGTCTTCTTCTCGGATGGCTGTAGTCTTGGTGGATGATGCAGAACAGATCATTTTTCAAGAGGTGCGCGGGAATGGATATTTATGTAAGGAGAATATCAGTAGGGATGTGATCAGAAAGGTTCTTGGTATGAAGCAACCGGTTATCACCCAGATTCCTCAAGATTTTGTTCAAAAAGGAGATTTTAAAAATTCCCAAAGGAGCGTCATCTGCCTCCCTCTGATTATGGATGAAAGGCCCTCTGGAATTCTGTATATGGACAGGGAAGCAACTATGGGAGTCTTCACTCAAGAAGATTTGGAACTTCTGGTTATCCTATCAAGTCCTATCCGCTGGATTTTAAAAAAAAGTCAGGAATTCCAAAATGCGGGAGTGAGAAAGATCAGAACGCCAGAATCCTTTGTTGAAGGGAAGAGTGATGTGTTTCAACGAATCCTCACTTTGATAGATAGAGTGAAGGATAGGGACGTACCGGTGTTCATCTGTGGCGAGAGCGGCACCGGAAAGGAGCTTGTGGCAAGGACCATTCATACGAGCGGAGCAAGGAAAAAGGGCAAATTTATCGCCGTGAACTGCGGAGCCATTCCTGAACATCTCCTGGAAAGCGAACTGTTCGGATACGTGAGAGGGGCCTTCACCGGAGCGGTGAGGACCAAGCCTGGATTGATCGAGGAAGCTAACGGGGGGACATTCTTTTTAGATGAAATTTGCGACCTGCCTCTAAATCTGCAGGCAAAACTTCTCCGTCTCCTCCAGGAAAAAGAAATAAGAAGGATCGGAGAGAATACGCCCCTGTCTGTTAATAGTAGATTTATCAGCGCAACGAATAAGAATATTGAAAGGGAAATCGAGCTCGGCAATTTCCGTGAAGACCTGTATTACCGCCTCAAGATCATCACGTTCGAACTTCCTCCCTTAAGGGAAAGGAAGGAGGACCTTCATTTTCTTTTGAATTATTTCCTGGAGAAATACAGTTTCGAGATGAAGTGTGAACAGGCATATTTTTCGCCACGAGCACTCGAGCTGTTGATCGATTATTCATGGCCCGGAAACGTGAGAGAACTCCAGAATGAAATCCAGAGATGTCTGGTCTTCGCTGGAGATAGCCGTCTGATTAAAGAAGAATATCTTTCCTCAAGGATCAATCCTCAAGCCGTGAGCTCTTCAAGTTCTTCTTATGATTTTTTCCAAGCAAGAGCTGAATTCGAGAAGAGATTCCTCCATCAGGCCCTGGCCCGTTGGAATTTCAACAGAGCCAGAACTGCAGAAGAGGTCGGTCTCAGTAGACAGGGCCTTTTTAAGCTGATGAAGAAACACAAAATACATGTCATCAAGAGGAGCAGTTCTGTCAGTCCAGAATAACAGATATGGGAACGTCCCCGAGGAAGCATCTTTATTTCCGTGATAAAGAGACAGTCAGGCAAACTGATTCGTCAGCCCGTGTATTTTCACCAGCGAGGAAAATCCACTTATTCCTCGGCTCGCTCTCCTCTTCGAGGAACCATG
>Ga0114920_10001001_pt1 | contig 12762 bp, 12 predicted proteins | sample ChitaG_FD_88683 | JGI IMG/M metagenome (GOLD analysis project Ga0114920, IMG submission 88683) | Deep subsurface microbial communities from South Pacific Ocean to uncover new lineages of life (NeLLi) - Chile_00310 metaG | ecosystem: Environmental > Aquatic > Marine > Oceanic > Sediment ... | reverse complement strand
GGGGAATAGCCCTGACCCCATAGTCATTGGCCAGTTCAAGAATGGTATTGATGACCTCGGTGCTGTTCAAATTGCTGGGGAACGCCCTTTGCTCAGCAGCCAGCCTTGCCTGAGCCGCCTCCAATCGCTGCTCCAGGTTCTGAGGAGACTCAGGTATTTGGGCAAGTGCCTCGGTAGCCTCAGTGATTTGGAAAGCCAGAGCTGCATTTTCCCGGCGCTGATTTATATAGTCCGTCCCAAAGAGGTAATAGACCACCAACAAAGTAATTATTAAGATTGCGATGAGTAGCTTGCTCCTCACTAAAGTCTCTACTCCGCCTAGGCCCTTATGCCTGAACTGCCGGAGCAAGGTCGTTACTATTCTACTTGCCACGATCGTTACTATTCTACCTCCCAAGTTAGGATTTGCAATGCATTGGGAACCCATAGATGAAGTGCTGGGTTAGAGGTAACAGTGGCATCCTCACATACCCTCACGTTTTTTCCAATTAGAGTCCCATGTACATGACTTTCGGGACCTTTTGCATGGAAATGAACCCGGCCATTTGGAGCATATATTACACCCGTTATGTTGCTTCCATCACCAATTTTGACTTCCTTAGTGCTATAGACACACATAATAAGAGGTATGTTCTCAAGGCTAATAGTCACCCCTTCATTTATCTCAATAGATTTGCCCTCGTCGCCTTGGTTTTCACAAATTAGGTTCCCTGTCCCAGTGATAGTAACATCATCCTTTATTTCAATGTTCCCCTCAACATAGACAGTGCCTCCAAGGATTATATTCATCTCCTTTTGAATTTGTAGCTTTCCAGTGATGTACAGCGGTCCCAAAGCATATGGGCTGGTGTTAATGATTAAGTTCCCGTTATGTGTACCCCCGCTTTGTGCCCCAGCCTTGTATTCTTCGAGGTCTATCCCGATATCGAATGGGTCGCCTTCTATTATCTCGCCATTAACGGTAGCATCGTCTATTATTTCAAGCTCCCCGGCAGAATAAATATCGCCGTTAATTACTACTCGCTGTCTAATGGTTATTAAGCTATTAGTCTCAGTAGAGGCAATGGCATAGTGAAGAAGGCGAACGTAAGACTCAATGGTAGTGCTGCTTCCATTAGCGCTGGTAGCGGTGGAGGTAATCTTGTAAATCTGCCCACCCTCGCCCTCTATAGTAACATTCACCGTCTTGTTGTTTATTGTGAATTCTAGCAATTCCAACTCCCCGCCTTCCGGCACCTCTGATGTTCCGCTTTGTAGATGCCAGATAGCGAGCTCAACACCAGCATCGCAGGAATATTGCTCGGTTATCGCCTGCCCGTAGATTCTAGAACCAGTAAGCATGCTGCTGGCATGGCCGAGGAAAGGGGCTATAACCAGCGACCCCACCGCCAGGGCGATTAAAGCCAGAGGAAGGGCTTGTCCTTTTTCGCTATTCATCATTCTTCACCCCTCTGTGGGTCGGAGGTGAACCTTATATGTTCCCTGCTCACTTATATTTGGTCTCCCCTCGGGAGACGAGGTTATAGTCATGGTGATAATGCGGTTTTCAACGAAGAAAGAAATACTACTAATACTTCGGGCTAGTATCATTTGAGATTCATCAGTGGTGCGGCGAAGCTCGGTGTCCACTAAGGCATAGGTAATTGAGGAATCGTCGGGTAGAGTCAGCACCAGCTCATTACCACCACTGGCCGTTCTTGCCATCTGCCCATCAAGGCTGACCCAGTGAGCTGCGTTCTGAAGCTCATGCATGGCTATCATCTTATCATTGCCATACTCAGTAACGGTGATGATTTGATAGATAGCCGCACCCAGAAAACTGACGATAAGTCCAGTAATAGCCACGGTTATGAGCAACTCAACTAAGCTAAATCCTCGCTCCCCCTTCATCATCGATTCACCTTATAGTCCTCAACGGTCAGAATATTCTCATCCCCCAGGGAGATAGTTACTGTTATTTTTTGTATATCAGTATTACCATCAGCTTCAGGGATAGAGCCAACCTCAACGGAGATGGTATAGCCTTCCGGCGTATCCACTTTGGGATAAGTGGTTGCCTCGGGGTCATAGGGGTAGCCTTTGACATATTCCAGTTGAGTTCGCACCAGGCTCTGCGCCACAACTTGCTGGTTACCCTCACGCACCGCAACCGTTCCTGTTGAAAGTGCCATTACAAAAGAAACGACGGCAATCCCCAAGATGGCCACCGCGACCAAAGACTCGACCAAGCCCAATCCCCTTTGGTCTTGACCCCAGCCTTTTACCCTTGTCAGCCACTGATTTATAGTAGTTTCCATCTTCTAACACCTGCCACAGCCAGTCATTGTATAGAGATCATTTATCAAATGCTTATCTGTCATTCTGAGCGAAGCGAAGAATCTAGACCCTTCACTTCGTTCAGGGTGACAAAACAAACCAGGTCATTATACAGCCCCTAGAATGGAGTACAGCGGTGTTATCATTGAGAGGGCGATGAAAGCAACCACCAGCCCGATGGCCACTGTCAAAGCGGGCTCTATCATTGATATGAGGGTATCGATCTTCTGGTCAACCCTCTGTTCATAATACTCAGCCAGGGTGGCCAGGGTAGAGTCTAGATTACCCGTTTTCTCCCCCACGACTACCATCTCAACCAGAAGTCGAGGGAACAGGTTAATCGCAGCCATCGGCTGAGACAAACCTTGCCCCTGAACCAGCTTCTCTCGGACATCCCCTAAAGCCTGGCGGACAATCCTGTTCCCGATGGTTTGAATTACGATATCCATTATCTGAGGCAACCGCAGCCCGGCTTTCATCAGCATTGACGTTGTTTCACAGAAGTGGCACATATTGCGCTGGATATTGATGGGGCCAATCACCGGCATCTTCAACATTAACCTGTCCATGGTCAATCTTCCAGTCGGTCGCTTTGCATAGTAAATAATCGAGACAACCAAAGTAAATGCTCCCCCTAGAAGGTAGAGATTATAGTTGATAAAGAAGTCGGCAGCAGCAATAAGTAGTCTCGTCGTCCAGGGCAATTCAGCACCAAGCGAAGTAAATAGCCCAATCAGCGGCGGCAGGACCACAGTAATGAGCAGGGCAAACACCCCGATAGCCATAACTAATACCATGGCAGGATATGCCATAGCCCGGCTCATCTTCTTCATCATCGTCATCCGTTTCTCCATGTAGCCAGCTACCCGCCTCAGACCGACTTCAAGGTTTCCTGCCTGTTCGCCGGCTTTCACCACCTGGCAGTAGGTATAGGAGAATGCCTGCGGGTACTTGCTGAGCGCTTGAGAAAAAGAGCTGCCTCCGCGAAGCTCCTCAATCAACCCGGCGATGACTCTTCTGAAGGCAGCCCGAGACGCCTGCCCCTCGAGTAGTTGCAGTGCGGTAAGGATAGTAACACCGGACTCAATCAGGGTACCTAGCTGGTGCGAGAAGTCAATCACATCCTGAGTCTTAACCCCGAACAGGGTTGGCATCAATTTTTCTATACTTAGCCCTGGGCGTACCTCTTTCAGGCTGAGGATACGATGATACCCTGCCTGGTATAAGGCTTCCTCTGCCATACTTTCGGAAGTGGCATCAATCGTGCCTTTCATAATCCGTTTATCTAGGGTATAGGCTGTATACTGATACGCCATGGTTTCCTCTAAGATGAGTTTGGACACCCATCGTCAGCCAATGGAAAACACGCTACGCATTACCTCACTCACTGAGGTAATGCCCTCTTTCACTTTTAGCATCCCGTCGCGTTTCATTGTTACCATTCCTTCCCTGAGTGCCTGTGCCCTGATATCACCAGCACTGGCATTACCGAGTAATATCCTTCTAATTTCCTCAGTCATAACCAGGAGCTCGAAAAGCCCGGTTCGTCCCCGGTAGCCAGTGTTGGCACAAAGATTACACCCTGTCCCGCTATAAAAGGTGGTTGATTGCTCTTTCATTTCGTCATCGTAGGCTATCTGCTCCTCCACCGGTGGCTGGTAAGGAGCACGGCAGTAAGAACAGATACGGCGAACCATCCGCTGGGCAAAGATACCAACCAGTGTCGAGGAGATAAGATATGGCTCGACCCCCAGGTCTATTAGCCGGAAAAGCACACCAACGGCATCATTGGCATGAACTGAAGAGAATACCAGGTGCCCGGTGAGAGCAGCTTGAACTGCCATCGCTGCCGTGTCTTTATCCCGTATCTCACCTACCAGAATAACATCAGGGTCATGCCGCACGATAGCCCGCAGACCACTGGCAAAGGTAATCCCAGCCTTAGGGTTAACCTGGGTTTGGCTGATGTCTATGAAATGGTACTCAATGGGGTCCTCAATTGTCAGGATATTACGCTCGTTTCGGTCGAGCTGGTTAATCGATGCATAAAGGGTCGTCGTTTTACCTGAGCCGGTGGGGCCGCCCACCAGTATGAGGCCGAAGGAACTCTTCATCACCGCCCGATACTTCTTGAGAGTATCAGGTAACAAGCCCAGCTCAGGTAAGGTGAAAAGAGACAGAGACTTATCCAGAATCCGCAATGTCACCCTCTCCCCATAGGCTGTTTCCATAGTGGCAGCTCGAATATCAACATCTCTATCCCCTACTTTGATTGAGAATTGACCATCCTGAGAGCGCCTTTGCTCGGCAATGTTCATTTCAGCCAGGATTTTCACCCTGGACACCAGTGGCATATAGGCACTCAACGGCAAGGAAAACATGTCATGCAGAATGCCATCAATACGATAGCGAATCCGCAGCCTATTTTCCTGTGGCTCAATGTGGATATCCGAGGCCCTATCCCGTACCGCTTGCACCATAAGTAGGTCAAGGGTTTGAGCAATGGGTGTCCTGGCAATGAGGTCTGAGGTAACCTCAGCCTCTTCCAGAACAGGTGGGGCAAACTGGCTTACTTGTTTCTCTATTTCACCACTAGACCTATAGTTAAGGTCAATCGCCTGCTCAATGTCAGAAGGGATACCAAGGGCTACCTCAACCCTCATCTTCGCCTGAGCCTTAATGTCCTCGATGGTACGGATGTCCTCGGGGTCAGCCATAACCACTACTAGCGAATCACCGACTATATCAAGTGGAATAAGGGTGTGTTTTCTGGCCGTATCTTCAGGGATTAACCGCAGGGCGTTAGGTTGAACCATGTGCCTCTTCAGGTCGATTAGAGGCACATTTAACTGGACACTGAGCACTGCTGCCAAGTCTTCAGCTTTGACCAGCCCTTGGTTTATCAAGACCTCACTGAGTTTCCCCCCCTGCCTCCGCTGCAGCTCCAGGGCACTCTCTAATTGTTCGGTGGTGATGAGGTTCTCCTCAACCAGCATTTCGTCCAGACTCTTTCTAATTGCTCTATCAACCAATATCTCCCCGTTATCTTTGTTCATGCTCTTTCTCCCGAGCGTATGAAGAATCCTTATTATTTATCTTTTCACCCATAATATGTTGAGCCACCCCTCTTATTGACCAAGTCATAGGGCAGTTGGGGTTGGAGAGTATTACCGGGGGGCTGCCGGGCACAAGTTCAAAGGAGGTCTTGGTATCATAAGGTATGATTCCCAATAAGCTGACCCCGATGTTCAGCTCTACAGTGGGTTTTATCTTAGAAAGCTCCCACTCGGGAAACATCCCCTCCCGGTCGACGACCACGGCGCCCATTCGTTCCTGAGAGATACCCAGGAGGTGCAAAAGGGTAGCGGCGTGCTTAACGCTAGGTAGAGCATCAGCTTCGGAGTCGGTCACAATGATGATAAGGTCGCACTTGGTGAGTACTACCCTGGTGACATCGGAGAGCTGAAATGGTAAGTCTACAAGAAGATAATCAGTCACCTCCCGAAGCCTCTCAAATAGCAAATCAATATCAGAGGGCTGAGGCATAGCTAGTACCCTTACTCCCGTGTGGTGAACTACCAATACTGCCTCCAGGTCGCAACGGTCGATAGTATCTATGGGTTTTGCTAGAAGCTCAGCGATGGTGCACTCAGGCTTAAGTCCAAGGTGCTCGGCTATGTTGCCACCGTGGGGACAAAGGTCAAGTATAATAACCTGTTTACCCGTCTGCGCTAGAGCAATGGCTGTATTGGCCACTATAGTAGTCGTTCCCACCCCTCCTTTAGAGCCAAGGAAGGTGATTATTTGTGACCTGGCGGCAGCTTTTTGTGCTAGCAGGGTCTCCACCCGGCTGAGTATCTCCAAAGGGTCAGCAGGCTTGGTGAGATAGTCATCCGCCCCAACCTTGAACCCGGTAGCTTTGTCTATTTCCTGAGCCTTGGCCGAGAGCATCAAAATGGGTAGTTGGGCGGTTTGAGGCTCAGACCGCAAGCGATGACAAATCTCAAAGCCATCTATACCCGGCAGCATGATATCAGGACAATGAGGTCTAGCTCTTCATTTTGGGCTTTCCTGATTCCGGCTAGCCCATTGGTTGCAGTGAGCACCCGGTAGCCCTCTTGCTGGAGGGTATACTGTATGAACCTCAACGCGCTTGGGTCGTCCTCAATAACTAAAATCCTCTTATCCATAAGAGTCACCCCCAGCCTGATTTAGAGGTAAGGTAAAGCTAAAAGTGCTGCCTTCGCCGGCTTTACTCTCCGCCCAGATACGCCCACCGTGCGCTTCTATAATCTGCTTCGAGATATAAAGACCAAGTCCTGCGCCTCCAACCCCGGCCGAATCCTTCACTCGAAAGAACCTCTCAAACAGGCGTGGCATAACCTCCTCGGGAATACCAATACCATGGTCGGTGACCTGCATCATCAATTCACTATCCTTGACCTCAACCTTCACCGTGACGCTGCCACCATCGTTGCTGAACTTGATGGCGTTGCTGAGCAGATTGACCATCACCTGCCTCAGCCGTTCTCCATCCACCCCTATCTCGGGCAGTGTTGCTGGAATATCTTCATTGATTACGATACCCTGCTCACTGGCCAGGCTATAAAAACTTTCTACCGCATCATGGATTGTGTTCTTTATCGACATGTATCGCTTCTGGATCTGAAACCGACCGGATTCAAGGCGCGATACATCGAGTAAATTATCTATCAGTTTACCCAGGTGCTCACTCTGATTATCTATGATGGTCAGGAATTCCTTCTGGGTCTCGGGGTCGGGCACCTTGCCCTGGAGCATCAACTTAGTAAAGCCCCTAATTGAATGAAGCGGGGTACGCAGCTCGTGCGAGATATTGGAGATGAATTCGGATTTCAGGCGCTCGGCTTGCCTTGCCGCGGCCACTTGCTCAATGTACCGGCAGTTGCTAATGGCAATCATTATTTGATTGGCGATGGTGGAGACAAGCCTGACAACCCCCTCGTTAAAGATACCCTTTTCCCCCGAGCCAATGCTGACCATCCCTATTACCTGTTGCCTCATAATTAAAGGTAGACTAGCGAATGACCTCAGTTCCCTATTGACCTGGGAAAGGGCTGTATCGGGCTGCCTTTCTCCGTCAATAATAATGCTCACTTTATTGAGCTGAAAGACATGTTCAGAAACAGTCTGCATAGCATCTATTGTCCTTTGGGTTAACTGCGGCACCAGGCTTTCCCCGCCCAACCGGTAAATCCTCACCGTGAATCTCCACGGCTGCTCTGGATGGGCGTTGTCCTCCACAAGAAAGCCAGCCACCTGGCAATCTGGCACTTTAGCAAGGTAACTGAGTGCCACGCTGACCACCTGGTAGCCATCCAGTATAGAGACCAAGTCTCTGGATAGCTCATAAAGGAGGGACGAGCTATCGAGCATTTCTTCTTTTTGGGTAGATACCTGGTCAAGCTGTGCCACCTGAGTTCTCCTATTTTAAGTTCCAGTATTTTCCTAAATTATCCCTTACTTGCCCTATTACATATGTAATCTGCTTCCCCTCTGCTCCTTTTAGGTTTGCTTGTTTCCATAATCTCTATCTCCCTCACTCGGTAGGTAACCTGGGCATCCTGCTCAGTAATTCCTAGGAGTTGCTATCCTTGCCATAGAGGGTGGGGCTGCCGCTCATCAACCCCTGTGCCCCCTCGAATTCACCAAGCACTTGTATCCCCTTGGAAGTTATCTCAAACTCCTTCATAGCCTTATCGTGGTCGCTACCCCGCATCTTAAGGATGCTGAGAGCTCTGGTTATTTTCGACCCCAGCTCCACATAGCGAAGCAGGATGATATTATCAGAGACAAAGGAGATACCGTGAGAACTCAGTTGAACGGTGCCAAAGAGCTCGGGTATCTCAGTGGTTAAAAGCGAGGTTATGCCCTGAGCCCTGAAGTAGTTCGCCAGGGAGTATACATAGTCTCGGTAGCGAACCTTGTCCGGGGTGGCAATCTCGATGTCAGAAAGGCTATCTATTACCACCCGCTTGGCGCCGATGTCATTGATGCAGTTCTTAATTACCATGGTGTGTTGGTCAACGCTCATCTCCACTGGTGAGGTGTAAAGCACCTTGAGCAGCTTCGTCTGCTGCATCTCATCCAGGTTCCAACCGAAGCCTTTCCCCAGGGTATTCAGGTACCCTGGTGTTTCCTGGAAACTAACATAGACCCCGGGCTCCTTGCGACGTACCCCTTCGGTGATGAAGTGCAGACCGATGAGTGTTTTTCCCACTCCTGAGCCACCAGCAACCAGGGTTACTGAGCTCTTGGGGAATCCACCCTGCATCATGGCGTCAAGACCCTCAATCCCGATGGCAATCCTCGTTTTCCCAACCTCATAGTAGGGCGGTTGGTCCGGGGTCTTTATCCTGGGATAGACTTCGATACCATCCCTGGAGATGGTGAAGGGGTGCCGACCACGGAAATAGGCAACTCCCCGCATCTTGATGATATTGATGTATCTTACATCCTGTAACCCCTGCCTCTCGCTTTCCAGCATGATGATGCCATCGGCGATGGCAAAGATGGGGGCGCCAACAATGTCATCGTAGTTATACTCGCCTATCAGGAAGGAGGTGCATTCGCTTACAACCAGAGCATTGGTCAGGTTGTAAGCAAACTCGCGGATGTCGGCGGCAGACTGGGACATATCATGGATGGCTTTGAAACTATCTATGCCCAGGATAGGGGGGGAGTACTTCTCAAGATACTCCCTGATTACCCTGGTTACCCCAGCTAGCCCCTCGTTCTGCACCACATCGGCGATGTTGAGGTACATCACTGCACCCTGGTCAACCTTCTCTCTGTCGAAAAAGGTGAACTCCTGCTGGTAGCGAAGCATCTTAATGGTGGGTTCAGAGGTTGTGACTAGATACGGCACCTTGTTCTCAGCACTGGCATTGCTAAAAATAATCTGCTGGGCGAGGATAGTCTTACCTGTGCCCGGGGGACCACCGATTATGTTCAACGAGTATTTGGGTATACCCCCATTAAGAATCACATCCAGATTCTTGATGCCGGTGGAGATTTTGTCGGTGATGTCCATGATGCTCCCTCCTTAATGGTTTGCTATCAACTTAGTCCTCCTCACCAGCCTTTTTTAGAAATACCTCCGCATGAGGCTTTAGCTGGTGCACCAGTATGTCTCCACTAAGGGTAGTCAGAATTGCAAGTACCGTTGTTACTACAGCGGCAAAGGCTTTCCTTAGCTCTTGCTGGTTGATTTGGTTGTTCACCCCTTCACTTTTCTGGAACTGAGGTCCGTCTCCGTTGAACTTGACAACCTCCAGACAGGGGAACTCCTGCCGATTTTTAGCCACCGCTTGCTGGAAAAGGTACTGGGTGGTGACAACCCCCAGGATTGGTGTCAGCCGGTGCCACATCACCTGCACCACCTCCTGGAAGAGGTTAGTGATTCCGCTGTCTATATCTGATAGCTCAGTCATAGCAAAACCTCCGTCCTTTTACCAGCCAATCTGAACTAACTGGCTCTGGCCAGGCGAACAACCACCGCAGCCCTGCCATTGCCAGGAGCCTAAGCAGCGAAGCCTAGAGCATAGCTCCTTGCTTTCTTCCTTGTCATTGCGAGCCGAAGGCGTGGCAATGACACAAAGAGCTAGCGCCGGCGACTGTTACTATATCTCCGCTGTGACTAGCCCTTACTGCCAGACACCGCCGGCATCGAAGGCTGTTGAACTAACCTGACCCCCTGTCGTCCAGCTATAGGTAGCCGTTGTCCCATCCTGCAGTAACGCACCTGCATCCTTCACCCTGAGATAGTTAGGGTAAAGATAGGCTGTGGTGCCAGTATCAGGGTCAATATCGCCACCACCGGTACTGCCAAAGTCGGTTATTGTGAAGGCTGACCCATCTGTGACCACGTTGAGAACCTCGCCCACCATAGCCAGGTCCATAGCTGCCTGGACAGTTTGCAGCTCTGCTCTTGCCGCCGCTTCTTCACCACGCCCAACGATTCCAGTTACATTAGGCACAATCACCGCCGCCAGTACGCCTATGATGGCGACAACAATAAGCAGCTCTATCAGGGTAAAGCCCTTATTGCCCTGGTGAATCCTTTTCAAAAACCGCTTCATGATTTTGCCTCCTTTCTTAATTTCTAGCCTGTTGTCCATACCATGTCATCTATATCTGCTATCTCTCACCTCCTAACTTACGCTTTTAATTTGGTTGCTTACATTACCATTCATTTACTTACCCCCTCTTATTCCCCTTAGACATGTGCTTGCGGATTGGTATGCTATTTTTTATCAGGAATTTACTAAAATCGTCTCTATGTATCCGATAGTGACCCTCCGGAAGCCTAAATGCCGTCAGATACCCTTTCTCAATCCACCGTAATACGGTCACCTTGCTCACTCCACAATACCCAGCAACGGTACCGCTAGTAATATATTCCGGACACCACTCTTCTAATTCTTTTTCCAAGTTAGTCCTCCACAAATCCAAATACATTAGCTAATTAAATAGCTGATTTGATGCCTTAAGGTTACCTGTATAGTTAAGTTCGGTGATTTAGTAATAATCTATACCTTTATTACCTAGTCAGCGTTAGTAACGAATGTCACACTTTTAGTCTAAAGAAATTAACTCACAACCACATCACAACAGAAGGCTAAAACCTCACAAAAATATCACAGATGAAGCGTAGTTTCAGATACTCTGACCGATAGGAAGGGAAAGATACTGCCATTCAATAATAGTTCCAGGCTGCTGCCAACTCCAGGACAGGCGTAAAATGCCTTTCAGTAATATATCCCATCAGCTAATTCGTCTTTGTCTTTGACTACTGGAAGCGATAAAGGTCTCACATATTGACATTTGCCATTTGGCGAATTATGCTATAGCTATGCTTGACAACTACTTAGCGCTGGCAATGGTATTTCCTCTTCTGGAAGGAATCGTCGAAACCTTCCCCAGCCTTTACCCCACGTCTATCTTTGGCAACATAATGTTCTGTCTGCTCACTACTGTAGCTATCCTGAGATACCACCTTTGGGATACCAATATTATCATCCGCAAAGGCACGGCTTACCTCCTGATGAGCGCCCTTGTTGCTATCCCTTATGTAGGCATCATCTTATTATTCAGCCAAGTGTTTAAAATACAGGCAATCCCACGTGTGTTTGAAACACAGGCAATCCCACTTTGGGTCTACATTGTCCTCCTTATTGTCCTAGCTTTTGCATTACAACCATTATGGGCACGAGTGCAGCGCCGAGTGGACAGATGGTTCTACCGAGAAAGGTATGACTACCTCAAGGCGTTGAAGCAGTTCAGCAAGGAGACCCAGAGCATCGTCGACCGTAAACAGCTAAGCGGGTCTTTCGTCCAGTTGGTCAACCAAGCGCTGCGAATCTCTGGCTGTTACCTATTGCTACCCTCCCCCTTAAACAGCGATTTTACTGTAGAGTCCTCCAGCGAGCCAGGTAACCCTGTTCCCCAATTCAGCCTGAGCAGCTATAGCCCCCTTATCCAATATCTGAGGCATAATAACGGCTTTATCTATCGCCGAGACCTGGATATCATCCCCCAGCTTCAAGCCCTTACTGCCCGAGACAAGGAAAGCTTAGAGGAAGTAAAGGGAGAGCTTTATGTCCCTCTGAAATCCAGGGGGGAGCTAATCGGCGTGCTCATCCTGGGTCAAAAGCTTTCCCAGCAGCCTTACTCCCGAGAGGAAGAGGAGCTACTGGTCACAATAACCAACCAAATGGCTATAAACTTGGAGAATGCTTATCTTTATGACCTGGAGAGGCAGGGGCGAGTTCGATTAGAGGCACTACATGAGCAAAGGAATGAATTTATCCTGGCTATGTCTCACGAACTCAAAACTCCTCTAACCTCTATGAAGCTCGCCAGCGAGATGCTGGCTGAGGAAGTGAAGTTATCGCCTGGGAGCCCCCCAGGCAAGCTGCTGAAGAATCTTCGCCTCAGTGCCAATAGCCTGGAGGAAAGGATGAAAGACCTTCTGGATTTTCTCAAACTGCAAACTTCTTCCCTGGAGTTCGAACCAGGCGTTGAAGATATTAAGGCGGTGCTCAAAGACATTACCAGCTCTATCCACCCCCTTATTTCAGCTAAAAAACAGACTCTGATGGTAGAGATTCCTGACTCCCTGCCTCCAGTTATGATGGACCGCCAACGCTTTGGGCAGATACTACTCAATCTGCTGAGCAATGCCAACAAATATGCGCCTACTGGCGGTGAAATAAAACTAACCGCCGAGGTGAGAGATAGCGAACTGATGGTTAAGGTGAGCGATAACGGAGCTGGCATCCCATTAGACGAGCAAGATTTGGTCTTTAAGCCATATTATCGGGTTAAGAAGCAGCCTGACCGGTCTCTAGGGCTTGGTCTTTCTATTGCTAAATCATTAGTAGAGCTACATAGCGGCAAAATATG
>Ga0114920_10001000_pt1 | contig 12767 bp, 13 predicted proteins | sample ChitaG_FD_88683 | JGI IMG/M metagenome (GOLD analysis project Ga0114920, IMG submission 88683) | Deep subsurface microbial communities from South Pacific Ocean to uncover new lineages of life (NeLLi) - Chile_00310 metaG | ecosystem: Environmental > Aquatic > Marine > Oceanic > Sediment ... | reverse complement strand
TAGCCTTTATCGGGTTAAAGACAGGCGCTGACAGGTGTGCTAAAATGACCGAGGCACTTCTATGTTTCTATTTTTAACATCTGTGGCACTAATCTCATTATCAGGGGTGATGATGCCTGGCCCCGTGTTTGCCGTCACCCTGGACAGAGGCTCTAGGTCCCAGTTTGCCGGTATACAGGTGGCTGTGGGGCATGCTCTGATAGAGATTCCCTTAATACTGCTGATATACTACGGCTTTGCCCCTTTCTTTCAGGACGCGCTGGTTCAGAAGGTTCTCTATCTGTTGGGTGGGGCTGTCCTGGTGTGGATGGGTGTGGGGATGCTCAGAGCCAGGGGTAAGGCTATCAAAAAGGGTGGGGACCTGCCCCGTAACTCTATTCTCGCTGGGGCGACTACCACTGCCCTCAACCCGCTTTTCATTCTGTGGTGGGCAGCTATAGGCAGCATGCTTATCATGAAGTCCCTGAGCTTTGGCTTAATCGGGTTCGTCCTGTTTGCCGTTGTTCACCTGCTCTGTGATTTTGGCTGGCTGGCTTTTGTTTCCGTTATGGTTCATCGCACCAAATCAATGTGGGGTGGCAGAGTCCAGCGGGGGTTGCTTATTGCCTCCAGCCTGCTCCTTATCGGATTCGGGGGCTGGTTCCTCAGCTCGGGGATATGGTTGGTGGTTTAGTCCTATGTTTTGGTATTATTGAAATCGAGTTGATTAAGTGGGGAGGGAGCAAATAGTGAAAGCGGGCTATGTTTATCACCCCATCTATCTCAAACACGACACCGGGCAGCATGTGGAGGGGGCTGGGCGGTTGGAGGCAATCATTTCCCATATGGAAGAGACGGGACTGAAGCAGCAACTGCTGCCCATTCAGCCTCGTGCTGCCACTGTTGAGGAGATAGCGCTGGTGCACCATAAGCGGTATATAGAGGAGATTCGGCGGGTGGGGCAAGAGGGTGGTGGCTGGCTGGATGCCGATACCGTGATGTCGCCTCATTCCTATGAAGCCGCCATTTATGCTGTTGGTGGTGTTATCAAGGCTGCGGAGGCGGTTATGGATGGGGAGGTAGGTAGTGCCTTCGCCCTAGTCAGGCCTCCGGGGCATCATGCTACCGTTGCTCAGGCTATGGGTTTCTGCCTATTTAATAATGTAGCTGTTGCTGCCAGGTATGCTCTGAATAAATACCAGCTGGAGCGCATTGTTATCATTGATTTTGATGTGCATCACGGTAATTCCACACATGACATCTTCTATGATGACCCACAGGTGCTTTATATATCAACTCATCAGTATCCCTTTTACCCGGGAACCGGTGCTGTTGAACAGACTGGCGATGGGGCAGCAAGGGGCACTACGGTTAACATACCACTGCCGGCTGGCTGCGGGGATGCTGAATATCTGCTTACCTTCGACCAGGTTATCGCCCCAGCAGTGGAGCGGTTCAGCCCCCAGCTTGTTTTGGTCTCTGCGGGCTATGACCCTCACTGGGCTGACCGCTTAGCCTTGATGCAGGTAAGCACCACCGGCTTTGCTGATATGGTAAAACTGATTAAGGGGTGGGCTGATGAGCTGTGTGGTGGGCGACTCGTCCTCTCGCTGGAGGGGGGTTACCATTTCAGGGCGCTTTCCTGTTCGGTAAAGGCGACCTTAGATGTGCTGCTGGGCAATAGCATTGAAGACCCGCTGGGTCCATCAGCCGACTCCGGAGCTCCCGATATTACTCCCCTGATAGAGACGATAAAGGATATTCATCGTCTGTCTTAGTCATTCCTGTCTCGTAGGGTGCAGGAAACGGTGCACTGCTTACACTCCCCGCCGCATGGTTCGGTGTGAATGGTTATGGTGGTGTTTGGCAGCCTGGCTTCGATACACTGCTCCAGGCGGTTACATACCTGGTGTGCCTCTTCCACACTAACATCCTTGGGCACGGTCAGGTGTAGCTCAACGTAGCGCTGAGCTCCTGATTTGCGGGTGCGCAGGTCATGGAAATCGACTAGCTGGTAACCCTGCTCTACAATACAGGACTCTATGGCATCCTCTTCTGCCTGGGGTAACCTGGTATCAATTAGGGGACCAAATGACTTCTTTAACACGCCATAAGCTGCTTTTATGATGAGTGCCGATACGCCCAGGGCGATAATAGGGTCAAGGATATTGAGTCCGGTAAGGCGTATGGCTATGAGCCCGCCCATTACCGCAGATGCGGAGTAGACATCGGTGGCGATGTTGCGGGCATTTGCCTCCAGCGCTATGGAATCGGTAGCTCGTGCCACCCTATACAGGCGGCGTGATAGAAAGATGCTGGCTACGATAGAGGCTGCCATCACCCCGATGCCGACTTCGGTTAGCTCCAGCGTTGCCCCCGTTATTATCCTGCGCACTGCCGTAAAGATTATCAAGCCGCCGGCAGTGAAAATCAGTGCTGCCTGTCCTACCCCCGCAATATTCTCCACCTTGCCATGACCGAAGGGGTGCTCCTTATCAGCCGGCTTGGCGGCTACTTTAACCGCAAAAAGGGTGACGGTGATGGCAATTACATCGAGGAGACTGTCTACTACTTGGGCAATGATGCTGATGCCGCCCGTTATCACCGCCGCCACCAGCTTGAGTGCAACTAGCGTGATTATGACTATGAGTGAAAGCTTAATAGCACCCTTCGCAGTGGAAAACATCACCCCTCACCTCTTTTTATTGGGAACTCTGTGAAACTCTGGCTGGACGGAAGAGCTTTCTCCACTCCCTCTTCTCCCAGGTGACCAGCAGATTAGGAGCGATGCATATAGAGCTGAAGGTTCCGGCAATGATGCCGATGAGGAGCACCACAGCGAAGTTCTGAATTGATGCTCCCACAAAGAGGAGCAGAGCCAGTACCACAAAGAGGGTGGTCAGGCTGGTATTCAGGGAGCGCCCCAGGGTTTCAACCAGGCTGTTGTTGACCACAACATCAAAGTTGGGGCTTACTCCCCTGTTTAAGTTCTCCCGTATCCTATCAAAAACAACAACGGTATTATTAACGCTGTAGCCAACCACCGCTAGGATGCCGGTGATAAACATCAGGTTGATTTCCCAGCCCAGCGTGACGCTGAGAATGGAGAAAATACCTAAAGCTATCAGGACATCATGCCCCAGGGCTATCAGGGCGCAGACACCGTAGCGGAAGGGCTTGGGCATCCTGCGGAATGCCCAGGTGATGTAGAGCAATATGCCCACAGCGGCTACGCCTATGGCGATAGCAGCATTGCGCGCTGTTTCGGCGGCTACCATAGGTGATACCGAATGAAATTCCGATTCGGTGGCGGGTCCAAACTGGGCGGTTAGGGCGTTCGTTATTTGTGCCTTACCTTCGCTGGTCAGTTCTCCGGTGCGGATAAGGAAATCGCCCTCTCTAGTTTGCTGGATGATGGCATTGGGGTAACCTGAGCTGGCTACCTCCTGTTTCAGCTCATCACTATCTATCACCTGCTCAAAGTGAATGGTCATCATAGAGCCGCTGCTGAACTCAATCCCGGGTTTGAGCCCGAAGTTTGCCAGCGCAACGATAGAGACCGTGATGATTATCCCTGAGATGAGGAAGAAGCGAGCTCTTTTACCTACAATATCAGTCATTTCCCTTTTCCTGAGTAGATGGTAAATAGTGGGGTCTTTTGTGCCCAGCGAGTGCCGGCGAGGATGCGGAGGAAGGTGCGTGTAACCACAATAGCGGTAAACATGCTTATGGCTACACCGATGGCTAGGGTTATGGCAAAGCCCATAACCGGCGCACTCTCCACAATCCTGCTGCCTAATATATAAAGAATCCCGCAGATAATGAAGGTGGTTATGTTGCTGTCCCGAATAGCCGGCCAGGCTCGGCTGAAGCCACTCTCGACCGCCGCCCCTAATGTCCGCCCCAGTCTTAATTCCTCTTTCAATCGCTCGAAGATGAGTATATTGGCATCTACCGCCATACCTATGGATAGAACGAAGCCGCCGATACCGGCCAGAGTCATGGTCACCGGTATCAGTTTGAATATGGCCAGGACCAGTACCACATAAAAGGTTAACGCTAGAATGGCTAGGCCGCCGGGCAGGCGATAATAAATACCCATAAAGAGCATAACCAGTATTATCCCGATTAATCCCGCCATAATGCTCATATCGATGAAGTCGGCTCCCAGGGTAGCTGATATCTTTTGCTGATAAAGAGGTGGTTTCTCCAGGGGCATGGGTAGGGAGCCGGATTCAAGCAGGATTGCTAGGCGGGTTACCTCATCAGGGGTAAACTGGCCAGTAATAACTCCTGTACCGCCATACGCTGGTTGTTTTATCCAGGGGTGTGAGATAAGGGTATCATCCAGGAAAATGCCTAACTCCTGTTTGGGGGAGAGATAGAATGCCCCTCCATACAGGTGCTGGGCGATCTGGTCAAAGATTATTCCCCCTTCTTCATTCCAGCTGATATTGACCCCGGTTTCGGTGCCGGTGATTCCGGCGGCGGCATAGGGCATAGCTTCATCGAGAAAGCTGCCGGTAAGCTGTGTCCCATCATCACCCCGGGCTGGAATCCAGGATGACAGTGCCGGGGAAAATGGGGCCAGCTCCTCTAGTATCCCAGCCACGATCTGCCTCGCTTCCCCGGTGGTGAGGGGGTTACCTTCCTTATCTATATATAGCAGCGTGCCCTGCTCATCCTTGACCAGAAAAACCGCGGGGTCGCCGTTATTGTCAACAAATATGCGGGAACCCTCCTCCTCCCCATTGAAGAAATCGGTGCGCCCCTCATCCAGATAGGAGGTCAGATAAACCGGTTCCCCTTCCTCATTCAGCTCTACCTCTCTGAACTCCAGAAAACCGGTTTGTTCTACCAGTCTCTTCGCTTCGTCGATATCGGTGAATCCAGGGAGCTGTACCAGGATACGCCCGCCCTCCTGGCTCTGGATAATAGGCTCGGTGACACCATACTTATCAATACGGTGCTGAATGGTCTCCAGTGCCCTGTCGATATTTCTTGCCTTCTCCTCTGAAGTGGCGTCCTCAGAGAACTGGGCCTGGTACACCAGATGGCTGCCGCCAACAAGGTCGAGCCCCAGTCGTATTCCCTTCTGTCCTAGGATTCCTTTGCCAATGGGGAAGACCACCAGTAAAGCAAGGGCAAACATGATACTTATCATGATAAGAGTTGCTCTGTCTCTTTTAATCATCTTTTCTCCAGCCGAGGTTGGTTATCCAGGCTTCACCCTCCTCTGGTGGGGGAGGGTGTCAGGGGACGAAGTTAGTAGGCGCTCTATGTAAGATAAGGCACCCTCTCTGGTGGTTAGCTCTCCTGAGGCTTGCGCTTCACGTACCGCTTCCAGAAGCTCTCCAATTTTTGGTCCCTGATTGATACCTAAGACATTGATTAGGTCATGCCCGTCAATCAGCTTGGGGGGAGCAACCACGCTCTCCTGCTCAAAGCGTTGGGACAGCACATATTGTACCATGTGAGCGTGCTCTCGCCAATGGGTCAGGTCTAAAAAAGGGCCTCTGGTGGCTAAGTGGTCAGCCAGGCTAAAGAACAGTATATCAATACCCGCCTCTCCAGTATCGCGGAAGTAGCGATAAATAGCGCGGCGAGATGGAAGCTCATCATGACTTATCTGCCCCGGTCTCAGGTGATATCTTACCACAATCTCCACCAATTTTACCTCTCTGGCGGCGAATCTCAGCCTTTCCAGGATGTTTGCCGCTATGGCTGCCCCATCTTGGGCGTGTCCTAAAAAGCGCATTCGACCGTTGGCGGCAATAGCTTTGGTCTGGGGTTTGGCGATATCATGAAGAAGTGCCGCCAGTTTGAGTAATGACCTTCTGGTACTGCCGCTGCTGACCTTGAGGTCAAAGTGTTGGCTTAGCTCCTCTGACCATGGGGTGACAGCCAGAACCTCCTCACTATCGGCATGCTCCCAGGTTCCCTGCCTCAACAAGAAGTCAACGGCGGCTACTGTTTTGAGGGAGTGCTCAAAAACATCCCAGGAGTGTTCCTTGGGCTGTTCCACCCCCTTTGTCCCGGCTAACTCTGGAATGATGGCGGTCAACAGCCCCAGCTGGTCGAGGCGGGGCAGAGGTTGCTCAGTTTGAGGAACAGCCAGAAGCCGAAGCAGCTCTTCCCTTACCCGCTCGCCAGCCACACTGGTGATAAGGTGGGAGTGACGTTGAATTAGAGCCTCGGTCTCGGCGTCAATGGTAAAGCCAAGCTCGGCAGCTAAACGTACCGCTCGGAGCAGGCGCACTGCATCTGAGGCGAAAGCGGTCTCGGTTACAGCTCTGATTACCCGCTGGTGAAGGTCATTCCAGCCATTGAAGGGGTCTATGAGGATAGATGGTCTGGGAGGAACTTCCTTCCTTCTGTCCAAATGGGGAAGGGTGGGAAGATGATGCTGGTCAGCCATCTTCCTCAGGTCAATCGCCATGGCATCGATGGTGAAATCACGTCGCGCCAGGTCCTGCTCAATGCTGCCCTCTATGGTGGAGAAGTCAAGCTCCCATTGCCCCTTGGTTGAGGGCGCTTCCTCATTAGTCAGCACCACTCTGCTTATCCTGTGTTCCTCATCCAGTAGGACATGTTTGCCGCTGAGAGCGGTGGCTATCTGCGGAGCAATGTTCAGCGCGTCTGCCTCCATAGCAATGTCGATATCAGCGGTATCTCTGCCCAGAAGCACATCGCGGACAAACCCACCAACAACATACGACTGGATATTTTGTTTGGCGAGAAAATTACCTGCTTTGGTCAATAGTGATGGGGCCTGCATAGTCATCTAAAGGTAAACTATACTACTAAAAGGCCGCAGATATCAAGGAGTGGACGAGGCTTATTGTAACAAAACCGCCCCCCTTCCCGTTTATTACAATAGATGGGGCATATATAGAAAACGCCCCCAATAATTTTTTGCCGATTTGGGTGGCAATGGTCTTGACAAATGGCATATATATGGCTATAATGTTGCCACTTGGCAAATTGGGGGGGATTGCTATGATGGTAAGAACAAGGATTTTTGAGCTGCGTGATGGGCGTTACCATAACCTATCTGAGCTGGCCATGGCTATGGGAATATCGGTAAGCCAGATTTACCGGGTTCGTGAAGGTAAGCGCAGCATCAACCAAAAATTCATCGTCGGGGCGATAAAAGCCTTCCCTGAGCACAGGTTGGAAGAGCTCTTCTATCTTATCCCTGGGCCAGAGGAGCAGGTGGTAGAAGAGAAGGAGAGGGTGGGGGTTTTAAGCTAGACCTATCGGGTCAATGTCTACCGCCCAACCCTGTGGGATAGGTATCTGTGCTAGAAAAGCAGAGGGTTTTGAGCCGCGCAGTATAATCTGCCAGCGGAATCTGCCCCGCAGTCGGTGAATAAACGCCGGCGCTGGTCCAATTACGCTGAGATTGTCTATTCCTTTTGAGTCTATTTCCTCATTAAGCAGGCGTTTCATTCTTTCTACCTCTCGCTGGCAAAGAGTATCGTTAGTGTGGCTGTAAACCAGGCGAGCCAGCCGACTGAAGGGCGGGTTATGAAGCTGGCGCCGGTAGCCGATTTCCTTCTCATAAAAAGAGGCATAATCGTGTTCGGCTGCCATTTGAATGGCGTAGTGTTTCGGGGAATAGGTTTGGATGACAACCTCTCCCTTTGGGCCACCCCGTCCCGCTCTCCCCACCACCTGAGATAGCAGCTGAAAGGTTCTCTCCCCAGACCGAAAATCGGGGAAATTTAGGCTGGTGTCTGCGCTGACTACTCCCACCAGGGTGACCAGAGGCAGGTCCAGCCCTTTAGCCACCATCTGCGTGCCGATGAGAATATCGGCATCGTGGGCGCGGAACTTATTCAGTATCTCCTGATGGGAGTGCCTTCCCTTGGTGGTATCGCTGTCCCACCGCAGCAGCCTGGCTTCGGGGAAGGCGCGACCGGCTTCTTGCTCCAGCTTCTGGGTGCCGATGCCCAAAAACTTTATCCGATTGCTTGAGCACTGCGGGCAAATGCGGGGGACTGGCATTCTGTAATTGCACTGGTGGCAGAGCAAAGCATCCTCGGCAAAGTGATGGGTGAGGGTGACCTCACAGCGCCGGCAGCGGAGGACAAAACCACAATCACGACACTGGACGAAGGTAGCCCCTCCCCTGCGATTAAGAAATAGAATCACCTGCTCTTTATTGGCTACGGCATCGGCTGTGGCTTGTGACAGAGAGCGACTGAAAATGCTGACATTCCCTGTCTTAAGCTCATCTCTCAAGTCTACTACCTCAACCCGGGGTAGGGGAGAGCCTTCCTTGGGGACAACCCGCTGCGGAAGTTGAAGCAGGCGGTAGTCCCCGCTTTGGGCGTGGTAGAAACTCTCGACATCGGGGGTGGCACTGCCGAGGATAACCACTGCCCCGGTCAGCTCCGCCAGCTTTATGGCCACATCACGGGCGTGGTAACGGGGTGATTTATCGTGCTGTTTGTAGGTCCATTCATGTTCCTCATCAATGATAATAAGGCCCAGCTCGGGCTGGGGGGCGAAGACGGCGCTTCGGGGGCCGATAGCCACATCGCATTCCCCGCTCTTTATTCGCTGCCATTCGTCGAATTGCTCTCCCAGAGAGAGCTTGCTGTGAAGGACCGCCACCTTATGGGGAAAGCGTGAGGCAAATCGCTCTATGGTCTGGGGGGTGAGGGCAATCTCTGGAACCATGACAATGCCTCGCTTGCCCAGTTTCACCGCCTCAGCCAGGCTCTGCAGATATACCTCGGTCTTGCCGCTTCCGGTGACCCCGTGGAGCAGAAAAACGGCTGGCGGGGTGGAACCCGTTGCCGTCTGACACAGGCTTGATTTAACGGATGCCAGGGCTGATTTCTGGGCGGCGGTAAGCTTCAGCGGCGCTGATGGAGTGATATCCTGATAGGAGATTGGCTGGCGTTTTACCTCAACCTGTTGAAACTCGGCTAACCCTTTCCTGACCAGGGCGCCAGCCGCCGCTTTATCACAGTTGACCCTTCGTCTGGCTTCTGACCAGGGCACTGGCTTGTCTTTCTCGGCGAGGAAGTCGAGCAGGGCAGCCTGTTTAATTGCCCTCTTTTGTCGCAGCTTGACTGCTTCCTGCCGGGCTTCACCGGCTTTGACCGCCAGATACAGGTAGGGTACCCTCTTCGGTTTTACCTTAACCGGCTCCAGTTCATAGCTTCTGGCGAGCCATCCTTGCCCCATCAGCTGGGTGGTAATCCGCCTGACTTGCTTTGCCCCCAGTGCCTTTTCCATCTCCTTGAGGGCAACCCTGCCTCGCTCCCAGACCAGTTCCACAACGTGTCTCTGTTCTTGGGCGAGAGAGGATGTGTCTCGTTCCTTCGGGGATAGGGGGCTATATATAAAGGTAACTGCCTTGCGTTCAAATCCCGGCGGCAGCATCAACGCCACAGCGTCAAAAAGGGGAGATAGATAGTGCTCGCTAATCCAGCGAGCCAGCGATATCTGGGGGGGCGATAGCATGGGGTGGGGTTCAATGATACCCGCTATGTCTTTAGTTTCCTCTACAGCGGGGTAATCGGTTAGCTCCAGAACGATGCCCTGGAGTACCTTATTGCCAAAGGGGACCCATACTGCCTGCCCAGTTTCGATACTGAGGTCAGGGGGTATAGAGTAGCTAAATGTTCTGCGTTGGGCAATGGGTGAGTTAACACTAACCTCGGCATACCCCACCGGCTAAACCTACCTTAATAAACAAGAGCTTCTTCGATATTGCTAATCTTTGATATCTCTTTTCGGCCAGTCTTTGATTAATTCTTTTATCCAGTTGACTTTAGGTCTAATGCTCATACCTACTGCGTTGCCAAGAAGACAAACCGTTCCCAGAATTAGCATCAACCCGGTGAAAAGGAGGGTAAAACTATCGGCCATAATGCCCTTTGCAATGAGATAGGCGCCCACAACTGCCATGACATGCCCACCTATAATATAACCAATAATCAGGCGCCGTATCCGTGTCATTGTTTTTGAGGTTCTTGAGCCTCTTCCTCATTTGGTTCTGGTTTAATGTCCGGCTGGCTATTCTCTTTGTCTACCCGTCTTTCTTTAATGCGGGCTGCCTTGGTGCTGAGTCCGCGAAGGTAGTAAAGCTTGGCTCGGCGCACTTTTCCATGCCGCACTATTTCTACCTTCTCGATAAGCGGTGATTGGAAGAGGAAGGTGCGCTCTACACCGATACCATAGGCGACACGCCTCACGGTGAAGCTTCCGCCGTCTGCGCTATGACGGATTCTGATTACCACCCCCTGAAAGGTCTGGGCACGCTCCTTTTCCCCCTCGGAAACCCTGACCTTGACCTTTACCGTGTCGCCGGAAGCCAAAGTGGGGATGTTGGAATTTGTTTTGACTTCGGTTAGTGATGCCATATTCATGGGATAAATCTCCTTCTAATTGCCTATAAACTATACTCCCAGCCAGCCAATTTATCAAGAGGGATTCAAAGTTGGGGGGAAAAGGATGGGGAAGAAGGGAGCGGAGTTAAGGCGAAGATTCCCCCCTGAGCTTCTCGATTAGCTTTCTTTCCTCTGAGGTCAGGTCGGCTTTATCCAGTAGCTCAGGTCGGCGTTTCAGGGTGCGTAAGATAACCTGTTCTCGGCGCCACTTCTCAATCTGGCCATGGTCTCCTGAGAGCAGAATCTCGGGCACTGCCCAATCCCGGTAGACACTGGGGCGAGTATACTGGGGATATTCCAGTAGCCCGGCGGCGTGAGAATCATCCAGAGCCGATTCCTCAGAGCCGAGAACCCCCGGCAGCAGCCTGGCCACAGCCTCTGTCACTACCATAGCTGCCAGCTCGCCGCCGCCGAGAACATAATCGCCAATGCTGAGCTCGTCGGTGGCTAGGTGCTGGCGCACTCGTTCATCAACCCCCTCATAGCGACCGCAGATGAGAATGAGATGGCTGTAGCTTGATAGCTCCCGGGCAATCTGCTGGCGGAAGAGACGACCCTGTGGGGTGAGCAGAATAACGGGCAGTTCATCGGGTTTCTCTTTATTGCGTATAGCTGTTTTTATCGACTCCACCGCTTCAAAGATAGGCTCGGGCTTGAGCACCATACCTGCTCCGCCACCATAGGCGTAGTCATCGACGATGTGATGTTTGTCATGGGTGTAGTCTCGAATATTATGAATATTAACCTCAACCAGCTTGCGGTCAATAGCCCGTTGGAAGATACCTACGCTGAATGGGCCCTGGAACATCTCGGGGAACAGGGTTAGGATGTCAATTCGCACTTTGTTCATCCCCTCAATCGTGGGGAGCGGTATGCTCGGTTACCTCTCCCTTAATAATCTCTATAGCATGGGGAATGGCAGGCAATATCACCTCAAGACACTCCCGAACTGCCTTGGGGCTGCCGGGCAGGTTGATGATGAGGCACCTTTCTCTTGTTCCAGCCACAGCTCGACTTAATATGGCGTGTGGTGTCATTTTGAGGGTTTCGGCTCTCATCGCTTCGGTGAAACCGGGAGCAACCTTATCCAGGATGGAGAGGGTGGCTTCGGGAGTGGTATCACGTGGCGCCAGCCCGGTGCCGCCGGTGGTCAGAATAAGGTCTATTTCGCCATTATCAGCCCACTGGGCCAGTTTGGCGGCGATGGTATCTGCCTCATCAGGGACGATGTCATACGCGACTATGCGGCTGTCCAGTGAAGACAGGCTCTCCCTGATGACCCTGCCGCTTTCATCCTGGCGCTGTCCCTGTGAGCCTTTATCACTAATGGTAAGTATGCCTGCGTTAAGCATAACCCCTCGTCTTTCTCAGGGCATTTATTTTATCACATACGAGCCAGATAACAAAATAAAAGAAATTTTTGAAAAATCTGGTCAAAAGACTTGACAAACGGGGCTAGGTGTGGTGTAAAATGGACAGAAGTGGTGAATTGTGGTAAACCATGGTATTAACTGGGTAGCCCGATGAGGGAAATGAAAATGTTCTTCGGCGAGTTTGAATATAAGATCGACGAAAAAGGCAGAGTGTCCATCCCCCCCAAGTTCAGAAACGCGCTAAGGGAGGGAGTGATATTAACGCCGGGGTTAGAGAAGTGTATTATTATCTACCCGCTACCTGAGTGGAAGAAGGTGGCGGATGCTCTTACTACCGGCACTGTCGGCCCCTCTAAGATGAGGAGATTAAACCGGGCTATTTTTGCTACTGCCTTTAGCCTTGAAGTTGACAGGCAGGGCAGGATAGCTCTACCCGTTCCGTTGCGGCAATATGCCTTGATTGAGGGTGATGTAGTTATCGCCGGAGTTAATAATTACCTTGAGTTATGGGACAAAGAGTTATGGGAAGCGGAGAAATCAGTTAGTCAAGAGCAAGCTGGGCAGATTATAGAAAGTATAGAGAAACATCGGGGGGTCTAAAGATGCCAGCTCATATTCCGGTTCTGGTAAAAGAGACCGTTGAGGCACTGGCTGTTCAGCCTGGGGGTCGCTATATCGACTGTACCCTTGGTGGTGGGGGGCACGCCGCTGCCATTCTGGAGCAAAGTTCGCCCGGCGGACAGTTGCTGGGCATAGATGCTGACCCTGAAGCGATAAAGATAGCCGACGAGAAGCTTCAAGCTTATACTGACTCCGTCCTTCTAGCTAATGAAAACTTTGTCAGGCTACAATCTATTTGTATCCAATATGATTTCTACCCGGTGAATGGTATTTTGTTTGACCTGGGGCTTTCCTCCCTGCAGCTCAATGGCAGTAATCGTGGTTTCAGCTTTCAGTATGATGCGCCTTTAGACATGCGCTTCAGCCCCAGCCAGGAGATTACCGC
>Ga0114920_10000999_pt1 | contig 12786 bp, 24 predicted proteins | sample ChitaG_FD_88683 | JGI IMG/M metagenome (GOLD analysis project Ga0114920, IMG submission 88683) | Deep subsurface microbial communities from South Pacific Ocean to uncover new lineages of life (NeLLi) - Chile_00310 metaG | ecosystem: Environmental > Aquatic > Marine > Oceanic > Sediment ... | reverse complement strand
GAACCAGTAGAAGAAAAGACTACCGAGGCAGCCCCCGCTGCTTCTGTTTCTGTAAAAGAGGAAGAAAGTAAACCTGAAAAGGAGAAGGATGTTACAACCCAAGCGGGTGAAGTATCGCAAGACTCATAAGGGGCGCCGTCGGGGTAAGGCCCAGGCGGGGAATGTAGTTCTCTTTGGTGATTTTGGTCTGCAGGCGCTTGCATCCGCCTGGATTACCAGTCGGCAGATTGAGGCAGCGCGGCGGGCGATGACTCGTCATATTCGTCGTGGCGGGAATATCTGGATACGTATTTTCCCTGATAAACCAGTTACCAAAAAGCCGGCTGAGACCCGTCAGGGTGGGGGCAAAGGCCCACTTGACCATTGGGTATCGGTGGTGAGACCGGGCAGAATCCTGTTTGAGATGAAAGGCGTCAGTGAGGAAGTAGCCAGGAGGGCGATGCATCTTGCTTCAAGCAAACTCCCCATAGATACCAAGTTTGTGGTTAAAGAGTCTAGTGAATTTAAAGTTAAGGAGCTTGAGCCAGTTGAAGCTTAAGGAATTTCGCGCCCTAAGTCCGGAGGAACTTGATAAGCAGCTGGAGGCAGCTAGAGAAGAGCTTTTCAAGCTTGGCTTTAAACTTGCCACCAAGCAGCTGGTAAACCATCGGGAAATTCCGAGGGTTCAAAAGGAGATTGCACGCCTAAAAACCCTGATCAGGGAGCGGGAGCTGGGTATAAGGTAGGTTTATAAGCCAATGGAGAGGAAACATAAAACTAGGCTTGGTCGTGTGTTGAGTGACAACATGGATAAGACGGTGGTGGTGAGTGTAGAAACATTCCGCCGCCATCCGGTGTATAAAAAGATCATCAAGAGGGCGGTTAAATATAAGGCTCATGATGAAAAGAATGAGTGTAAGCTTGGAGATGTGGTGAGGATTGTGGAGACTCGCCCACTTTCCAAGACCAAGCGGTGGCGGGTAGCTGAGATAATAACTAAAGGGGAAGTAGTAGAGGTTAAGCCCGAAGAAATAGCCTGAGAATACTTTTAGGCAAGAGTAGGTCAGTATGATACAGTCCTATACCAGACTCAAGGTAGCCGATAATACCGGTGCTCGCCAACTGATGTGCATTAATGTGCCCGGCGGCAGCAAGAAGAGGTATGCCCGGGTGGGCGATGTCATCGTGGCTTCGGTGAAGAGAGCCATCCCTGGGAGAGTGGTAAAAAAGGGGGAAGTGGTTCGGGCGGTTGTAGTCCGCACGGCTAAACCATATCGGCGTCCTGATGGCTCCTATATCAGGTTTGATGAGAATGCGGCGGTGATTTTAACCGATAAGAATAACCCTAAAGGAACCCGGATATTTGGCGCGGTAGCCAGGGAACTTAGAGAAAAGAATTTTACCAAGATTATTTCACTGGCGCCGGAGGTTTTGTAAGCAGCGATGAAGATTAGGAAGAATGATGCGGTACTGGTGATTGCCGGCAAGGACAGGGGTAAAAAGGGTAAGGTGCGCCATGCCTATCCCAAGGAGGGGCGGTTACTGGTGGAAGGCATTAACTTCACCAAAAGGCATGCTAGGGCAACCAAGGGAGCAAGACAGGCTGGCATAATTGAGCGGGAGATGCCAATTCGTGTCTCTGATGTGATGCTGGTCTGTAGCCGGTGTAATAAGCCGGTGCGGATTGGATTCCGCTTTCTTGAGGATGGCAGAAAGGTTAGAATCTGTCGCTTATGCGGTGAGGTGATTGATTAAATGTCTGCCCTTAAAGAAAGATACCGAAAAGAGGTTGTTCCCAGCCTAATGAAGCGTTTTGGCTATAAGAATGTGATGCTGGCACCACGCCTAGAAAAGGTGGTGCTTAATATCGGCTTGGGGGAGGCGATTCAGAACGCCAAGGCTCTGGAGGCGGGGGAAGCAGACTTAGCTGCAATTTCGGGGCAGCACCCGGTAACCACCCGGGCCAAGCGCTCTATCGCTGCCTTCAAGCTAAGGATGGGGATGCCGATTGGACTTAAAGTGACCCTGCGTGGACAGCGAATGTATGACTTCTTTTATAAGCTGGTGAACACTGCCTTACCCCGGATGCGTGAATTTCAGGGGGTTTCCAGAAACTCCTTTGATGGTGGTGGTAACTATACTTTAGGCATTAAGGAACAGCTCATCTTTCCTGAAATTGATTATGATAAGATAGACAAGCTGCGGGGGCTTGAGGTCTCGATTATTACTACCGCCAAGACAAATGAAGAGGGCATGGCGCTTTTGGAGTTGCTGGGGATGCCTTTTACTAGGAACTAGACAGGGAGAAAATGGCGAAGACTTCAAAAATTGTAAAATCGCAGCGTCCGGCCAAATATAAGGTGCAGCAACATAATCGCTGTTACCTGTGTGGTCGGCCTCATGCCTATATACGCAAGTTTGGCTTATGTCGTATTTGTTTTCGTAAATTGGCTCTTTCAGGTCAGATTCCTGGGGTGAGGAAATCAAGCTGGTAGAAGATTAGGGGGTAAAGGTGACAATTTCAGACCCAATCGCTGATATGCTAACCCGAATCCGCAATGCGGGTATGGTAAGCCATGATTTTGTGTTGGTGCCCTCCTCAAAGATGAAGCTGGCAATTACTAAAATTCTAAAACAGGAGAGTTTTATTAGCAGTTATGAGGTGGTTAAGGCCAGGGGCAAGTCAGTGCGCCAGATAAAGATTTATCTTAAATACAGTGATCAAAATGAGCCAATCCTTTCTAGACTGGAGCGAGTAAGCAAACCAGGCTTAAGGGTATATGTTCAGCAGAAAGAGATCCCCCGTGTTTACGGCGGCCTGGGCGTTGCCATTGTTTCTACCCCCAAGGGGGTGATGACCGGAAGGCAGGCCTGGCGTGAGGGGGTTGGTGGTGAACTTTTATGTTACGTGTGGTAAGTAGGACTGGGGGCGAAAGCTGTGTCTAGAATAGGACGGATGCCAATAACCGTGCCCGAAGGCGTGGTGGTGGAGATTAAAGAGGATGAGGTTACGGTAAGGGGACCCAAAGGGGAACTTCGTCGCCGCTTTAACCCTGAGATGTCGATAAAACTTGAGGCTGGCAGCCTCAAGGTTGAGCGGCCTAGTGATGGTAGGGTGCATCGCTCCCTTCACGGGCTGACACGGAGTCTTTTGGCTAATATGGTTGAGGGTGTATCAAGCGGCTTTGAGAGAGCGCTTGAAATAGTTGGGGTCGGTTATCGGGCTGAGAAAGAGGGGGATAAACTGGTAATTCGGGTTGGCTTCTCACATCTGGTTGAGGTATTACCCCTTGAGGGTATATCCTTGGCTTTAGAGGGAAGAAACCGCATTAAGGTTATGGGGATTGACAAGGAGAAGGTTGGTGAGATGGCAGCCAGGATTCGTGCCATTCGTCCCCCTGATGTCTATAAAGGGAAAGGTATTAGGTACGCCGGGGAAATAGTTCGCCTTAAAGCCGGTAAGGCTGGTAAAGCGGTAGGCAAAAAATAATGAAAAAAGGTGAGCCAAGACTGCAGCGTCAGAGAAGACATGCTCGGGTTAGGACTAAGGTGAAGGGTACAACCTCCAGACCCCGGCTGTGCGTTTTCCGCAGCCTGAATCATATCTACGCTCAGGTTATTGATGATATAAAAGGACACACTTTAGGTACAGCTTCCAGTCTTGCCCCCGAGATAAAAGGTGATAGCTCAGGTAAAACCAAGGCTGGTGTTGCTGAGCTCGTTGGTCATCTAATTGCTAAGCGGTCATTAAGCCAGGGGATAAAGAAGGTAGTCTTTGACCGTGGTGGCTATAAGTATCACGGTCGGGTTAAAGCCCTTGCTGAGGCAGCTCGGCAAGAAGGGCTTAAATTCTAAGAGAGGGATTTTCTCAAGGGAATTTTAAAGGACAAATTGAAAAGGACAATAAGTAAGATAGACCCAACTGAACTGGTGCTAAGTGACAAACTGGTCTACATTAATCGCGTCGCCAAGGTGGTGAAAGGGGGTAAACGCCTCAGTTTCAGTGCCTTGGTAGTAAGTGGCGATGGCAACGGACATGTAGGTATTGGTGTCGGTAAGGCTAAGGAGGTTCCGGCAGCAATTAGCAAAGGCGGGGCTATTGCCAGAAAGAGTTTGATTAAGGTACCTCTTGCCGGCGATACTATTCCCCATGAAATTCTTGTCAAATTTGGCGCCGCTAAGGTACTCTTAAAACCGGCATCACCAGGCACCGGTATTATTGCCGGTGGTAGCATCCGACCGGTACTTGAGGCGGCTGGGGTAAAGGATGTTCTGACTAAATCACTGGGTAGCTCAAATCACATTAATATGGCTAAGGCAGCAATGCTTGCCCTAAGCAAGCTTAAAGACCCCAAGGAGGAGTTAGCCAGACGTAAATCAGTCCCTCAAGCTGAGGAGGCGGGAAGCGGTGGCTAGGCTTAATATCATCTGGATTAAAAGTGGTATCGGTTACGCCCAAACTCAGCGGAAAACCTTGAAGGCGCTTGGACTTCGTCGGTTAAATCAAAGTGTTATCCATAATAATTCACCTTCAATTAGAGGTATGATTAAAAAGGTAAAACACCTGGTCAAAGTGGAGGAGATAAGCTCATGAGACAGGATGAGCTCTCTCCAGCCCTTGGTTCTAAAAGGAGCCGAAAGCGGGGGGGGAGGGGTAATGGTAGTGGCCACGGCACCTATTCCGGGCGGGGCTTAAAGGGACAAAAATCCCGCTCCGGTTTTAAGATGCGGCCTGGATTTGAAGGTGGGCAACTGCCTCTGATTAAACGCCTACCACAAAAACGTGGCTTTACCAATATTTTCAGAGTTGAGTACAACGAGGTTAATCTAGACCGGCTTAATCGGTTTGAGCCTCAAAGTGAGGTAACCCCGGAGAAACTGGTTGGGGCTGGTATTGTAAAGTCACTGCGCCGTCCGGTCAAGATTCTAGCCAGGGGTGAAATTAATAAACCCTTGGTGGTGAAGGCAAACAAGTTCTCGGCTGCAGCTAAAGCCAAGATTGAGGCAGCCGGGGGCAAAGTGGAGGAGATTGGGGCGTGAAACCAAGACAGGGTAAACCACGGCTACTTCAGGCGATGCTCGACGCCTTTAGCCTGCCCGATTTAAGGCGGCGTATCCTGTTTACTATTGGCGTTCTGGTGGTCTTTCGTTTTATCGCCCACGTACCCCTTCCCGGGGTGGACCCCGATGCCTTGGCAGAGCTGTTTCAGCGCAATGCCATGCTGGGCATGCTGGATATGTTCAGCGGCGGGGCAATGAGATATTTCAGTATGGCAGCGATGGGGGTTTATCCCTACATCACCGCCTCAATTGTGATGCAGCTGATGGTGCCGGTTATCCCCAGACTGCGGGCGCTGGCCGCGGAGGGTGAAAGCGGTCGTAATCAGATAAACCGGATTACGCACTGGCTCACTGTTCCGATGGCCGGCATGGCAGCTTATGGACAGCTGGTGCTGCTGCGGCGTGAGGGGGTCCTGGCTAGTACCGAGGCATTACCTACGGTAGCGATGGTGATATCAATGATAGCTGGTACCCTCTTCTTGGTCTGGTTGGGTGAACTCATCACCCAACATGGGATTGGTAATGGTATCTCAATCATCATCTTTGGTGGCATTGTGGCTGGACTGTGGGAGATGGTTGGGCAGGGCCGTTTGGTGGCGACGACTAACCTCGGCGGCTTGGTATTCTATCTTGCTCTAGCTCTCCTAACCGCAGCTATCATCGTCATCTTTACTGAGGCACACCGTCGTATTCCGGTTCAATATTCCCGTAGTGTCTTTCGTGGTGGTCGTATGTATCGGCAATCAGGGCAGACCCATATCCCGCTGCGGGTAAACACCGCCGGGATGATACCCCTTATCTTCGCCATGTCAATGGTAATCTTTCCCGGCGTGGTTGCCAGTTATTTTGCTAATCCAGTAGAGCCTAATTTCGCCAATACTATTATGGCGCTGTTTGACCCCAGTGCTGCTCTGCCGATGGGTCTATTTTACTGGGGTCTCTATTTTATGATGGTGGTTGCTTTTGCCTTCTTTTACACTATGGTGATATTCCAGCAGCAGAACCTCCCTGAGGCGCTGCAGCGACAGGGTGGTTTTATCCCTGGCATTCGGCCTGGGCCTCATACTGCCGGTTATTTAAATGGTGTCATTAAGCGCATTACCTGGGCCGGGGCTTTCTTCCTGGCAGGAGTGGCGATAATGCCATTTTTGGGTCGGGAGATTACCAATGTTCAGCAACTACAACTCTCTAGCATGGGACTGCTTATTGTGGTTGGTGTTGTCTTGGATACCATGAAGCAGCTTGAGGCGCAGCTGGTAATGCGGCGCTATGAAGGTTTCATCAAATAGAGGTAGAAGAGTGTATATTATTTTCTTAGGGGTTCCGGGGGCAGGTAAGGGAACACAAGCAACTACAGTGGCGGAGAAACTGAAGCTGGTGTATATTGCCACTGGTGACCTGTTTCGGCAGGCAATAGGAGGGGAAACTGAGTTAGGCATGAGAGTTAAATCTTATGTAGAGGCAGGTAAGCTTGTTCCTGATGAGATAACCATAAAGATGGTTTTAGACCGTTTATCGGCTCCAGATGCTGGAAGGGGAGCAATTCTTGACGGCTTCCCCAGAAGCATAAAGCAGGCAGAAACTTTGGATGAGGCTTTAGGGAAGGAGTCTAAGGCTATAGATAAGGTTATCTTGATCAAGGTATCTGAGGAGGAGCTTCTTAAGCGTTTGGGCGGGCGCTGGACCTGCCCCAGTTGCCAGACTCTATATCATGAGGTAAGTTCTCCGCCTAAGGTTTGGGGTAAGTGTGACCGCTGTGGTGCTAGGCTGTATCAACGCCGGGATGATGCTCCCCAAATAGTTAAAAAGCGGCTTAGGGTCTATTTTGCCCAGACGGCTGCCCTAATTGACTATTATACAAAGCAGGGTAAGCTTATTGAGGTGGACGGGAAGGGGGAAGTGGCCGAGGTGAGTGAAAGAATAACCCAGGCCCTCACACAGGGTGAGTTTGTCGTTAGATGAGTATCATTATTAAATCCGACCGAGAAATTGCCCTGATGCGGCAAGCAGGAAGGATTGTAGTCAAGGTGCTGGAGGTGCTAATTAGCCAGGTGAAACCAGGGATTAAGACCAAAGAACTAGATGCCATCGCGGCTAGAGAGACAGCAAGATGGGGAGGTAAACCCTCGTTTAAGGGTTACTGTGGCTTTAAAGCTAGCCTCTGTGTCTCGGTAAATGATGAGATAGTTCACGGGATTCCAGGAGAGAGGGTGTTAAAGGAGGGTGATATCGTCTCCCTTGACTTTGGTGTGATTTTTAAGGGTTTTCAGGGTGACGGGGCGGTGACGGTAGGCGTCGGGGAGATTTCTACTGAGGCAAGAAAGCTTATTGAAACTACCCAAGGTGCTCTAAAAGCCGGTATCGCGGCTTGTTACCCCGGGGCAAGGCTGGGGGATATTTCAGCCGCAATTCAGCATTGTGCTGAAGCCGGTGGCTATTCGGTAGTACGCGAGTATACCGGACATGGCATCGGTAGAAAGATGCATGAGGAGCCTCAGATACCCAACTTTGGTGAGGCAAATTCGGGGCCAGTGCTAAAGAAGGGGATGACCTTTGCCCTTGAGCCAATGGTGAATGCCGGGGGTTGGCAAACCCGACTTAGCGATGACCACTGGACAGTGCTTACCGCTGATGGCAGTCTCTCAGCACATTTTGAGCACACCATTGTTATAACTGACGGGGAACCGGAGGTGTTGACTATTGTATAATGGAGGGAGAGCTAAGAAGGAAGTTATCGAGGTTGAAGGGACAGTAATTGAGTCTCTACCTAATGCTATGTTTCGGGTTGAATTGCCTAATGGGTATAAAGTGCTGGCGCACATTTCAGGTAAGATGAGGGTGCATTATATTAAAATCCTGCCGGGTGACAGGGTATTAATCGAACTTTCTCCTTATGACCTGACCCGAGGTAGGATTACCTATCGCTTTAAGTAATAGGTTATGGAAGACAATCTAAATTAGTTGTAAAATAGGCAAGGTTTATGATGAAAGTCAGGGCTTCAGTTAAGGTTAGATGTGAAAAGTGTAAAGTGGTGAGACGTCGCGGGGTGGTTAGAATTATTTGCTCCAACCCTAAGCATAAGCAGCGGCAGGGTTAATCTTGCTTGGTAAGGAGGTTTTAAGGTGGCTCGTTTAGCCGGGGTAGACATACCAAAAAATAAGCAGGTTTGGGTTTCGCTGCAGTATATCTATGGTATTGGTGCTACTTTAAGCCGGAGGATTTTGGCTGAGACTTCGGTCAGCCCCCAGACCAAGGTGAGCGACCTCACTGATGGAGAGGTTAGTCGGCTCAGGGAAGCAATTGATAAAAAATATAGGGTTGAGGGTGAACTTAGGAAAGAGGTTAACCTTAACATTAAGCGCCTCCTTGAAATTGGAAGCTATCGTGGCTTAAGACACCGCCATAGCTTGCCGGTTAGAGGGCAGCGCACTCGAACTAATGCCCGCACTAAACGAGGTCTGCGTAAGACAGTAGCCGGTAGAGGACAGAGGCGTGGTGTGGCTAAGAAGTAACCAAATGTGGGCTATGTAAAAGGGGACTAAAATGGCAGAAAAGAAACGCACCAAAGGCAGGAAAAGGGAGCGAAAGTCGATCCCATCGGGTCGGGCCTATATCCAGTCTACCTTCAATAATACTATAGTGACCCTTACTGACCTTCAGGGTAATGTTATTGCTTGGGGAAGCTCAGGAACGGTTGGATTTAAAGGCTCACGTAAAGGTACCCCTTATGCGGCTCAGTTAGCCGCTCGCTATGCGGCACGTAAGGGCAGGGAGCATGGACTGCGTCAGGTGGAGGTTTATGTGAAGGGACCCGGCAGTGGGCGTGAGGCGGCTATTCGCTCACTTCAGGCTGCCGGACTTGAGATTACTGGTATTAGGGACGTAACTCCCATTCCGCATAATGGTTGTCGTCCTCCGAAAAGAAGGCGGGTTTAAGAGGCATAAGATATGGCAAGATACACAAGCGCAGTTTGTAGACTTTGTCGGCGTAGCGGTGAGAAACTGATGCTTAAGGGTGATAGGTGTTTTACCCCTAAGTGTGCTATAGATAGGCGCGGCAAACCCCCAGGGCAGCAGCTTGGTCGGCGGCGCCGTCGCATTTCTGACCGCGGACTGCAGCTTCGAGAGAAGCAAAAAGCTCGCTACAGTTACGGAATGCTGGAAAAGCAGTTTAGACGGTTTTTTACTCAAGCAGAGCGCCAGCCGGGTATCACCGGGGATAACCTGTTGGTGCTGCTGGAGAGAAGGCTGGATAGTATAGTCTATCGCCTCGGTTTGGCTGACTCTATAGCTCAAGCTCGTCAGTTAGTCCAGCATGGACATATCACGCTTAATGGACAGCGGACTAATATACCCTCCTGTCTGGTCAAAGAGGGAGACACTATCGGCTTTAAAGATAGTGGTACCAAAACTGAGTATTACAAGGCATTAATTCAGGGCATTGAGGGTAAGGTTATTCCAAGTTGGTTGAGTCTGGATAAAGAGAACCTTACTGGTCAAGTTTTATCTCTACCTACCCCTGATGATGTTGGGGCTAAATTTGATACCAAGGTTATTGTTGAATACTACTCACGGTAGTTAATTATTACGGAGGGGGAAGATGTCACCTTTACCTGTAGCCAGGATCGAATGTGTTGAAAACGAAGGTAACTTTGGACGCTTCGTGGTGGAGCCGCTGGGGAAGGGTTTTGGTGTTACCCTGGGTAATACGCTGCGTCGGGTGCTGCTTAGCTTTCTTCCCGGAGCAGCAGTGACCAGGGTTCAGATTGAAGGAATTCAGCACCAGTTCTCCCCGATTCCGCACGCCAAAGAGGACACTACAGAGTTTTTACTTAATGTTAGGGCACTACGGATAAGAGCCCTTTCCGGTCAGCCGGGTAAGTTAACCCTGGAGGTGGAGGGGGAAGGTCAGGTTTGCGCTGCTGACATTAAACCCTCGGTTGACTTTGAAATTGTTAATCCTGAGCTCTATCTGATTACCTTGGATTCACCTGAGGCTAGACTCTATGCTGAGTTTGATGTGGAAGTGGGTGAAGGTTATCGGGAGGCTGAATCGAGTGATAGTCTTACTATTGGTATAATTCCGGTGGATGCTATCTTTACACCAATACGTAAGGTCAATTTTACCGTGGAGCCAACTCATTTTGGCCGTGAAACCACTGGCGAGCGGCTATACTTGGAGGTATGGACGGACAGCACCACAACCCCAATAGAGGCCATAAGTCAAAGTGCTGAAATCCTGGTAAAGCAGTTGTCGCCGTTTATGGAGTATGCCAAGACCTATCAGCTGGAGGTAGAAGGCGGAGCTATTGGTGAGGCTGTTACTGATGAAAGATATAGTATCCCTGTGGAGCAACTAGACTTGTCGGTGCGCACGATGAATGCTTTAAGACGCGGTGGTATCACTACAGTGGGGGAACTAATCAGTAAGGGGGAGAAGGATCTGATGTCACTGCGGAATTTTGGGCAGAAGTCTAAGCAGGAGCTTGAGATGAGACTTAACGAATTGGGGCTGTCTTTAAAGGGTGAACAGTCAGTCCTGCAACCTGAAGATGAGGCCACTTACCCTGAAGACGTCTCAAGTGGTAATGAGCCGACAGCGGAGAGGTAAGGACTTTCTTAAGAGACCAGGATGAGACATAAGATAGCGGGTAGAAAATTAGGCAGGTCTTCAGCTCACCGTAAGGCGATGTATCGCAACTTGGTGACTGATATCCTCGGCTTTGAGAGGATTATTACTACTGAAGCTAAAGCCAAAGAGGTACGTAGCTTTGCCGAGAAGATGATTACCTTGGGCAAAGAAGGTGGGCTTGTGTCCCGTCGTCAGGCTTTATCGTTTATCTTGAATAAAAAAGTGGTTGATAAGTTATTTAGTGAACTTGCCCCCAGATATACTGAGCGAAACGGTGGTTACACCCGAATTACCAAATTAGGGCCTCGAGCCGGTGACGGGGCACCTATGGTTCGGCTTGAGCTGGTAGTGTAGTGGCAAATGTTGGCTTAACTGGAACCACCACGGTTGTATTAACAATTGAATATGATGGCCGGCGTTACCAAGGCTTTCAGTTACAGGCAAATGAGCCGACCATTCAAGGTGAGCTTGAAGAGGCGCTGTGGAAGCTTACCGGGGAGAGGAGGCGGGTGGCGGCGGCCAGCCGGACTGATGCCGGGGTTCATGCCAGGGGACAGGTGGTTAGCTTCAGGGCCGGGTCCTCCCTGCCAACAAAAACATTTGTCAGTGGTTTAAACTATTATCTACCCCGGGATATTGCGGTTAAGACGGCACATCGGGTGGATGACAGCTTTAATGTAAGGCGTCATGCCCTAAGCCGGGAATATAACTACTATATATTAAATAGCCCGACCCGGTCTCCAATGAGGGAGGGGTTTTATTACCTTGTCAGCGGTAAACTGGATTTTGACTTAATGAACCAGGCCTGTCGGGCTCTTTTGGGTGAACACGACTTTTTATCCTTTGCTAGTTCCCTTAAGCCAAGGATAAAAAGCACCAGACGGCATGTATATAAAGCGTTGGTAACTAAGGAGGATGAGCTAGTTATTTTCAGCATGGTCGCCAATTCCTTTTTGCCCCACCAGGTGCGTAATACCGTGGGGGTGCTAATCAGGGTTGGCTTGGGTAAGATGAGCCTTGACGAGTTTTATAGTATAATTGAGAGGAAAACGCCCGGCCTGGCGGGTCCAGCCGCCCCGGCCTACGGGCTATGTCTTGAGCGGGTAAACTACCCGGAGTCTTTTAGCGGAGAGAGTAATTGAAAACCTATAGTGCTAAGGCCTCTGATATAAGGCGTGAGTGGCATGTTATCGATGCCTCGGATAAAATTCTGGGCAGGCTTGCTGCTCAAATAGCCAGTTTGCTTATGGGCAAACATAAACCAATCTTTAGCCGTAATCTGGATACGGGGGATTATGTTGTTGTCCTTAATGCGGGTAAAGTCCGTATTACCGGCAACAACAAGGCCCGGCAAAAGCTCTACTTCAGACATTCCGGATATCCCGGGGGGCTTAAGAGCATTTCTCTTGAGGAGATGCTGAAGACCCATCCTACCCGGGTGATTGAACACGCGGTTAAAGGGATGTTGCCGCATAACCGGCTGGGGGCTCGGATGATAAAAAAGCTTAAAGCATACACTGGTGATACCCATCCTCACGGTCAGGCAAAGACTCCTTAAATAGGATAATATCTAAAGGGGATAAATTGGCAAAGCAAGAATACTATCCTGGGACTGGAAGGCGCAAGGCAGCAGTGGCTCAGGTAAGGCTCTCATCGGGGGGTGGTGCCATTATCATAAATGGCAAGCCCTATGAAGAAGCCTTCCCCAGACTTGAGCATCGCCTGAGAATAATGAAGCCCTTTTTAGTTACTGAGAACGTTGGCAAGTATAATGCCACGGTTAAGGTTAACGGAGGTGGCATATCGGGGCAGGCTGATGCCATTTGCCACGGCATCGCCCGAGCCCTATTGGGCTTAAATGAGAGCTTTAGGAAAGAGCTACGCGAGTTCGGGCTCCTAACCAGGGATGCCAGGGTCAAGGAAAGAAAGAAGGTTGGCTTAAAGCGGGCCAGAAAAGCACCTCAATATACCAAGAGATAAAGTTTTTCCTCTTATCCCTTCCCCAACTGCTCTGTTAGGTAATCTATCGCCTTCACCGTCGTGGGGTCAATCTAGGAAAGGAATGCCAGATAGTAGCTTAAATAGTCACCGAAAAGCACCAGGCTCATTAATT
>Ga0114920_10000998_pt1 | contig 12802 bp, 11 predicted proteins | sample ChitaG_FD_88683 | JGI IMG/M metagenome (GOLD analysis project Ga0114920, IMG submission 88683) | Deep subsurface microbial communities from South Pacific Ocean to uncover new lineages of life (NeLLi) - Chile_00310 metaG | ecosystem: Environmental > Aquatic > Marine > Oceanic > Sediment ... | reverse complement strand
TAGGTCCAGTAGAACCAGTACTACCGGTAGGTCCAGTAGAACCAGTACTTCCGGTAGGTCCAGTAGAACCAGTACTTCCGGTAGGTCCAGTAGAACCAGTACTTCCGGTAGGTCCAGTAGAACCAGTAGACCCTGTGTTACAAGCTGTTCCATCTATTCCTTGGGGTCCAGTCTGTCCTATGTGTCCAGTAGGTCCAGTTTGACCTGTCTCGCCCGTATATCCGGTAGACCCTGTGTTACCTGTGGTACCGGTGTAACCGATTAATCCAGTTGGACCGGTAGCTCCAGTATTACATGCTGTTCCATCTATTCCTGCTGGTCCAGTTTCACCAGTATATCCAGTAGGTCCAGTTGACCCCGGTAATCTTTTAATGACCAGACATCCATGTTTATTGGAACCACAATGGTCATGTCGATATTTGTTGGCATCTAATTGCATTATGATTTTATTAGTTAAAATGCAAAAAACCGGATTATAAAATAAAACCCTACCGACTGAAATATTTATTTTGATTATATCGAAATAAAGTCTTTCTATGTAAAATTAGATGTCATTTACACCTGAATTTAACTATGATTCATCATCATATACCCCTTCTAACATAAATAATTACCCTGAAATATATCCATCTCCATCCGAAAACGTTTGCTTCAACGAAGAAACATTTGATGAATATAATCAAGATGACGAAGTAAGGATACCTAAGATAATCATGCAAACATGGAAAGATAGAAATATTCCCGATAATTGGAAGGAATCCCCTGTATCTATATCTAATCACATGCCAAGATGGGAATATGTATTAATGACAGATGAAGATAATAGGGAATTTGTATCAAAACATTTCCCCGATTTTCTTCCATATTATGATGCGTTCCCTTACGCTATCCAAAGAGCAGATGCAATTAGAGCATGTTGGTTATATGTGAAAGGCGGTATCTACATGGATCTTGATTTTATCGTTCAAAAACCATTGGATCCGTTATTTAGATCTGATAATGAACTTTATGTTGTACCATCTGGAAACGTACCGACTACTATAACTAATTCATTCATGGCGTCGAAACCGGGATGCAAAATATGGTTGACGTATATTGAAGAAATGAAAAAGAATTTGCCGTATTGGGCTTATGGTAAACATTTGAAGGTAATGACAAGTACAGGGCCTTTATGTTTTTCCAGATCAATTCAGAAATGGTCCGGTGTATATGCAACTTTACCGTCTAAACTAATAATGCCATGCTCTGTTTGCACTCCTGTCTGTAATACAGAAGATGCATATCTTATACCCCTGATTGGGAAAAGTTGGTGCGGTTACGATAGTCACGCCATGAATTTCGGGCTTTGTAACTGGCGGGAACTGGTAATTGCGATTGTAATCATCGTATTAGCGATTCTGATTTATATCATTCTCAGAAAATATCGTTACTTCTGAACTTAATAATCCATCAATTGATGGATTATTACAAATTAAATATCTACTACATATACAAGTGGTTGGTATATGTAATAAAGCTTGTAGATAAATCGGTTAAAACATAATGAATTACTTAGCTAATTCATATATCGTTGTGATTGCACCGATATATTACATATATGTACATAACCAACAATTATGCGAAAAACGAAAGCAAAAATCCAGATTAGATGTACCGCGAAAAAATAAGTTCATACAGACAAAAACATGTCTGTACGCAACGTAAAAGTCGCACACATTCGTCCTCAATACCAAAATTTAAAAGAATGGTGTGAAGATCCTAATAATGTATATATTGGGAGGAGAGGAATTGTTTTTATTGACAAAGTTCGTTATCCGACCAGAGATTCTATTTATGCGAATCCTTATAAGGTTTCGAAGACTCTCACCAGAGAAGATGTGATCAGAATGTACAGAGATTATATCGTTAAGAAGATTTCTTCGGGTGAAATTGACATTGAAGCTCTTCGAGGAAAGAACCTCGGATGTTGGTGTAAACCAGAGGCTTGTCATGGTGATGTTTTGATCGAGTTACTTGAATCTGATGATCTCGTTCGAGATCTAAGCATCGAGAATAAGGCTGTAGATTCGGGTGATGGAAAAGATGAAACTGATATAGTTACGGCTCCCAAAAGCACAGCAAAAGGTTCGAATGTCGCATTCTCTCTGACGAACGTTTCGAGTATTCTTCAAGCTTCCAGGGATTCTAAAAACTTGGTTACCAAGAAAACGATGACCAAGAAGGCGGGTGGTGCTGCCGCAAATGAAAACACTACTCAAAAAGTTAAGAATCCAGAAACTGGACGCATGATTGTGGTGGAAAAGGTGTATATCAGAAACTTATAGAAAAGGGATATGTGTTGATTGATGGGAACCTCGTGAAAGGTAAAACCGAATAAAAGACAAAAATATATTGGTGTAATTACACCAATATATTATAGCTATATGTGATCGCGTTTAATTTACTTTTAACGGGGTGTGACTATCCATTTAGTTGTTACCATAAAGCCCTAACAATACGCGATCATGCTGATATGTAATAAAGCTTGTAGATAAACTGATGAAAACATAATGAATTAATTCATTTTCTGCGTTCACCCAAATAAAAGTCAATACTTGATTTTCGGACCGTTCCCCTCAAATCCTAAAAGAAAATATATAATATACATCCAATTGGATGTATATTGATTTGTGGTTTAATGATGTTTTTTCGATTAAGTATTTAAATACCGGTAAAATATGTTTTGATCGAACTAATCAGAATAGTGTTATCTAGCTGCATAAATTAATTTTATATATAATACCATTATATTATATAATACCACCATCATATATAAAACTGAGAGATTTATTCTATAAATATGATCTCTTATTTTTTTGTTCAGTTCAGATGAAAAATCACAAAGGGTTTCACACAACGGCATTTCAATACTTAATCGAAAACGGTCTACAAAAAATGTGTGCTGCACACAGTGGAGCGCCTACGAGCAATCAAACAGTCGGTATCCTTAACACACATGACAGTATTGGGTTTGTTGAAGTTGGTTCAACAGAAGTGTGTATACGTCAACAGGTAAACGGTAGAAGCACGGCTCGTGCCGATATTTGCTACGATATTGAGAAAGGACAAAAAGGGAAAGCTACACTCAGACATGTTGTTTGGTTGGATTGGGGAGTGGATGCTAACACGAAGGGAGTTGAAATTCCTATCAACGCAGCAATGAAAAGTGCATCCATGCACTTTTTTGAGCGAGAAACGGATTGCGACAATACGGAAGTAATTCATTTTCTGCGTTCACCCAAATAAAAGACAAAAATATATTGGTGTAATTACACCTATATATTATACATATATGTAACTATCTCGGTGTAATTATCCACTGGTGAATTCCCATAAAGTGCTTACAATGTGCGACCATACTGATGAGTAATAAAGCTTGTAGGTAAACTGGCGAAAACATAATAAATGCAATATATGACCAGAATGACACAGGTTTATACATAGGATTATACCACCGATGAGAATCGGTTGAAATGCATGCTCCGACCATTAAAGTATTCATCCAAATGGGTAAATCCTTTACTAAAAATGAACTGAGAACTGAACCCCATCCAATACCTTCAACACCATAGATAGATACAAATATTACAAAACTGGGCAATATTTGAGCCATTAAATATGGCGACATTTCTCGCCAAGGGAGGTAAATTAATGTTAGTAACCGTTGTCTCCATGTTAATTCCCTACATTTTAAGATGTTATATGTATGTTTAAATGTCACCTCAAACCACCCCTGACTCCAACGAACTCGTTGTGATACCCAACCTCGGAAATTAGGTGGGGTTAATTCATAACTAATAACATCATCTGCATATATGACCTTGGCACCAGTTTCCATTGCTCTAAAATTAGAGTCAATATCTTCGGTTAACATCGATTCGTCCATAGTGATTTCATCGAGAACTTCATAGATCCAGAAACCATTACTTCCCCCAAAAATCCCATAACCTCTTAGAAATTGACCTCCCTTCTGGTGTAAAGTGTACATCAGTTCATACTCAACTGCGATTATTCTTGCAAAGAAATTGTCGTTGTTCCGGATGACACACCGACCTTGTAGAACGTCACACCCGGTTTTTAAGAACATATAAGCAACGCGTTCCCATGCCCATAATTCGGGTTGATGATCCGCATCGTACATTCCAACAATATCTGGGGTTTTAATTTTCCCGTCCCGTATCAATTGTAAACCGTAATTAACGTTTTCGGCTTTACTATGGCTGGTAGTATGTTCGGCGATATGAAAAGTTTTGCCGTACATTTCTTGATAATCATCTGATATTTTGATCAATCTGTCGACTAATACTTGTTTACCATCGAAGAGTGGTGTGTTGTAAACTAATAAAATTTCAACATGACCTGAATATATGACCGTCCCCATATGAGTTAGGGTTTCCTCAATAACATCACGTTCGTTGACTAAGTACGCTACGATCAAAATTAATAATTTAGGTGTATCATGTGTTATTCTAATGATATGTTTGTCATCTTCTTCTTGAATAGGTGGATTTTCATTTCTCAAAGGTAAACCATCAACTAGCACCATTTTCTGATTAGAACCTGCTAAAGTAACATCTGTATCATAAACTTTAATGAATTCACGTGTTTCTGTATCTATCATTAATCTCCAATCCTTAGTTATCTTTCTATGTACATATGCACTCGTTGCAGCGATACCCTCTAATATTTTGAATAAATTAGTCAATAATAAACTGGAATAACCAACCCAGTAAGGTATCAACAATGTTGTTTCATTAAGTGTAAAATAGTAAACTGTGTAAGGAATACCGACATTTAACAAAAATATATACATAAAAACTATAAATTTATTTAAATATGGTTTTAATAGTTGTGTGAATGGGACGACAACTTCTTCTTCGGATGAAGATGGACCAAATCTGATACCATGACCATCATAAGCTTCTACATCTTCAGCCGAATATGAATCGGTAAAAGATAACGACGAATCTGAAGTTGACTCGGAATCGGGTATAGCTATTACTTTCAGAGCATTCATGTATTTATTTTTATTATATACTAATTATTATTTTATTCGGTTAAATAATACCATTAAATAATGGTATTATTTGATGTGTTTTGTTAGAAATACAGTTTGAGGATTGTTGTTCTAAAAAGTCCGGACTTGAATTTTACGGACGGTCTTTTCCAACGCTGATAAGACTCTCGGCCAAAACCTCCGACAAAGGACTGGGACGATCCAATACCTTGACCGCCTTCTTCAAAATCATACGAATAGTGAAATCAACAGTCTTAACCTCACTGTTGAGGGTGACAAATCTAACAACAACACCATTATCTTGATATTCCATTTGACCGATCAAAAGTTGACTAAAGTCATTGCTCTGAGCAATGGCACTGGTAACTTCTTCACCTGGGAAATGAATGTAAAAAGATCCATCTTTTTCTCCAAAACTGGGAAGATCAAAATTTCCGGGGTTGTAGGTAGATTCAATCCGAGGGGATGAGACACCATCAGCGTTGACGGTAACCCTCAAAACGTTTTCCATAGTTTGATATTTTTAAGTAAAAAAGACAATAATGGAAACTTTTTTGAAACCTATAGATTTTTTAACTTACAGCTATTTTTTATTTCGAGTTTAAAAATAATGTCGAGTCAAAGATCCGGAACCAAGAAGCTGTATGCCCGTGTATACGGGATACTAGCCCCTGCATGTTCTGGTAAAACTACATTATTTAATAAACTTCGTCAATATTCAATTAAATTGCAGAAGGGTAAGGCCGCAATTCCCCTTATTTTGATCGATATTGATGAAATGAAGTTCGACTCAGCTGGTATTAGGAGCAACAACTCCTCATCTGCTGAACATAGATTCCCACTTCTAAAAGACAAAGTAGATGAAACTCTAAATCGTTATCCTAAATATAGGGCCATTGTTATTTCGTCTAACCCGGAATTACTCAAATATCTCAACATCAAAGAGAAACGCATTCGAGTTTTCGTTCAAGGGTTGTCACTATTTGTACAGGGGATCTTCCCCCTTTTGAGTGTACCAAGTAAAAAATTGATAGATGATGACGACAATGATGACAGTAACAGTGATGATAAAGATGATCGAGATAAAAGGAATGATAAACCACCTCAGAAACCACTACCAACCCCCCAAAGGATTAATAAGACCGACCCGGGTCGGAGTGTCATTTCTAGTCCTGGTACTAGACGAAACGCTGGATATAGTAATTCCGGTAGAAGTTCTAGTTTCGAACCATTAGAAGAAATCGTCGCTTCACCTCTAACTGCACGAATCGCCCTAGAAATGTCTGCTATTACCGGAGCTGTTGTCACAGTAGAAAACGACAATGGTACAGATACTACTCACTTTGATTTCGGGAAGGAGGTAGTTGATGTGTGTAGATCTCGAGATCGTATAATGATCGAGTATAAAGAATTATTTCGAATGTATGACACGTATGAAGATTTCTTTGACATGGTTGTTGATGATTTCAACATCATTTACCGTCTCAAGTAAATTTAAGGATAGTGTTATGACATTATTAGCTAATATTTAAGTCAAATATTGACTTAAATGTTTGTTCTGTCCCAGAACATTATCTTTCCGTCCCTGTTAATCCTATTACATATATATTGTCAGGATATACATAATCAATGTCATCATCCGCCACTCTCCTCAACAGAATTAATGCAATTCCACTTTTAATATCCAATTCACCTAATTCTACATAATGATAATTAGGCTCATCTCCATTATGTATAATTGTATATTCTTTAATTAATTCGATGTTGATAATATTTGTACCCTTATGTATACACAGTGATAGATTCAAACGAATAGTTCCAGATTTTTCTTGAATTTCATCCAAGGTTTCATCAGATTGTTTAAGAGTATTCAATTTATGTAATAAGGTGTAAAAATTAACAGACCAAACGTATTTGCCTTCTATGTCAATTCCAGCATTAGCATTAATACCATCATAATTAGTCATAATACCATTAGAAGGGGGAGCAGACAATGACCATGACCATATTTTTCTCCCGTATAGATCAGAAATAGAATCGCAAGGTATCGTTGAGGAATTTTTAGTTAAACTATTAGAAGTGAAGATGACCTCGTTCTTATTAATATTTGTCCCATTGAAATTAACCATAGTATTGATATTTACATCACTGTCAACACTGGCTTCTTTATTTACATCTTCTTCTTTATTTACACCACTACTATAATATTGTGCATTTCTAACACCATTGGATTTTGAACCGAATCTAGGTGTGTGGATTTTTCTTTTGTTAGGGGTTGATGATTTAGAAGACCTTGATAAATTCATATTTATCCATGATCTGGATCCATTTGAATTTGTTGTAGTACCACCTATGGAAAAAGTATGTGGTTCATTTAATATATATCCCATGTCATTACCCTGACGACATGGGATCTCAACCACTGATGGGGGTTTATTTAGATTCTCAGAATGGTACCGAGACTTGATATCCGAAATATGGCGTATTTTTTTCATCATATATTTACATTTTTTACAGCCATCAACACCTTTATTACAGTTATCTAATTTGATTTTTTGTGTACATTTAGAACCTGATGTGTACATGCAGCAAATATGGCCACAATCACAACATCGTGTCCTATCTGAACTCATCACAACTATTGGAACTTATTTTAATTTCGATAGTTTATTTTTATTAATTGTTAATATCGATTGTGACATCGGCTGATGCCATTTTTCCATAATTATATATATCTTTGATGTTTTGATCACTCAAAGAATTGATGAAATCATCGCGATTATCAGATTTCAATATAGCTGATCTAACATTACTCTTGTCACCTCTGACAACTTCACTCTTGACAGTGCCACCCTTATTATCTTCATGTAGATCATGGCGTGAACTCGGAAGCTCTGAAGAAGTAGATCGTCCGGAGTGTTTGGATGAAGTCGAATGTTTAGACAGAGTTGAACGTTTTGAAGAAGCTCTTGAACAGGAATCATCTATTTCATGTTTTATATAAATAGTATTTCTAGTCTGGCGGGATTTTCTTAATCGAGCTTGATATTGAATCCAATCACTACTATTACCACCCATGCCTAATTTCTCAGTACTTGCACGACCAGTTGAGGTGGATTTAGATGATGTAGACCCAGATTTCATAGACTTAGATGATTTAGACCTAGGTGATTTGAACTTAGATGATGATGATTTGTGGGACATACTATCATCCCTTGAGTTTTCACTTGACCCTGACATATTATCAGTGTTTTTTTGATCATATGATACCTTTTGTGTATCATATGTTTTGTTTTTAATCAATTATGTTCAAAATATATCATATATTTTTACTTATCCCGTTTGGAACTAGTCTGGTCTTGATCTGAATATGAATCTGAAATATCAGGTAGTTCAGGTGAAGAAATAGTCAAGTCCTGAGTTATGGTGTCACCTGAAGGATTTGATGTATCTCCATTGCCATCTGAGGTATTGTCAGCTGGTATGTCTCGAGATAATTTATCAATTAATAATGACCTAAGTTCTTCTGCTCCCAACGAATCAAATAACATCTTCGCTAAATCTTTACCAATTGGCTGACTAGAACCAATTGGTAAAGATTTCGTATTTTTACCTAAACCTACTAACTCTGGACTTTCTAACTCTGGATATACCAATTCTGAGTCCCGTATTTCTGTCTTTAAACTTGAAATGGCTGAACTGGCTTCTACAACAGGTATTGTGACATCCAGATCTTTGATATTCCCGGTGTCCTTTTTCATGAAAAGAACACCGGACGTTACAATCAAATGAGAAAGGACACTGATGTGATGTTGTTCTGTTGTTTTCTTGAAGTCTTCCAACATTGTCAGAATATCATCTTGACCTGAACTAACTGATTTTTCCAATGATGATATGCGAATATTTATTATTTTGTTGGTTTTATTAGTGTTCTCATATTCTTCGAACATTAGTCGAGACATCCTGAGCATATGATCATTTAATCTATTGATGCTATTTTTGATTTCACCTATTTCTTCCAGAATATCATTGGTTGTCACACTATAATCATCGGAGGGAAATGAATCTGAATCTGATGAATCAGATTCACCTTTGTTATGAGTTCTATTTATGTAATCGCCACCAGGAAGTCCACTTGACACATTACCATTTTTAAATAAATTAAGTTTACGTGGATTTATACGATAACTATTTCCCTTTGATCTCCCTTCCAATGTATCTCCTAATTCTAGCTCAAGCATTCCAGATTTATTATTGTTTGGATGGTCAGATTCTTTATAAGTATTAGAGGGGATTGTCATATCAGGGGAGATGAGATCATCGGGTTTACCATTGAATGAAGGATGTTGCTTATATCTATGAGTATCTGGATAACCTATAGAGTGTACATTTGAGTTATCATCGCCATCAGTAGATTGTCTAGTTCTATTATCACCTAGACTAGAATTACCTGTTCTTTTCGGAATTTTTCCAGAATATTTTGAAGAGGATGAGCTATTGTCTGATTGGCTCATTTTGATGATTATTAATACAATTTTTAAAGCGTCTAGATGTTAGAGTGATTTTTTCAAGTTATGTAGATGTTTTTCCATTTGCTGACTGTTGGGATAAAAAAAATGTGCCCACAACCAACTAAAGGCCAAATATGTTGCCAAGAAAATAAGTGTCCCTATGACTATCCATTCTATTAGTAATGGAATTCTACCTTTTAAGAAATACACAACTGGTATTGTCCCTATAAATCCAGATAATAATGATAATCTCCATATATTATATCTATAATTATTCCGTACCATTTCTTCGATTTTACTGATATATTCTTTTATTTCTCTCCTAGTCGGTCCTTCTCCATCAATATCTAATGTTTCTATAACATCACCATTTTGCTCCGAATATCCACACCGTTGTGTATATTTGCCATGTAGATGGTCTGGTGGATCCACTCTATTATTGCATAATTTACCGGGAATACAATCTTGTTGTTTATATTCTATAAAAATGAGAATGATGATTATAATGAGGATTAATACAAATAAGAAGATAGATAGTTTTCGATCAAATTCAGACAAGGTTGACCATTGTTCCTCAGGCCAATATGGATTAAGCCAGTTCCAATGATTCATGTTTATACCGGACATATTATAATAAATAAATAAATAGAAGGTGTTTGTTTTTCAGAAAAGATAACTTTTTCACTTTTTATAAAAATCGTCTTGGTTCGGCTTTTTCTCATTTTATCAAAAGTTAAATCAACCAAAACCTATTTATATTTGTTTGATTTAAATCAACTAACATAAAAATACATATGAATCGTTCAGAACATTACTGGGGTGATGCTGGTCACCCCGGATCAGATTACCATGGTAATCTGGCCGATGATCCAGAATGTGGACCAGGTCGTGATGATTTCGATCGGATGGGACCTGGTATGAACGCAGTTACTCCATATCTGGTCGATAGCAGTGGAAATGCACCTTACAGAACTCTACATGATGCGATGTGTGCAGCCCTCCGTGATTGCAAGGGTAGTTCTAGGCCTCCGACTGTCATGTTGAGACCGGGTACTTATTATTTGACCGAAGTTTTTAACAGTCGACGTCCGGTCAACATTGTTGGAACTAGTTTTAACTCCGAACAATCACCAGTTGTTAAAGGATGTACCGAATCTGGTGGTAGCAAGTCCTGGAATGGTGTCCGTTTCAAGGGATCTAAAAGTCATTATATCGTCAATAATCGAAAGTCCTGTGATATTGCCACCGATATGTTTTGCAAGTGTCAATTTACGGACAATTTCAAATTGACCACTTATAATGATAGGGCTGTCTTCGATAGCTGCCATTTCAACTATGATTCTCTTGATCGGGATCGTGTTCTAGAGGTCGCTGACGGAAATGGGCATATGGAATTCCACAAGTCGAAGTTTGACTTTTGTAGAACCGGAAGCTCTTGTGCCAAATCTTTCATCTTCTTGGGATCGAACAGTTGTGATACAAAAACTCTGTTTAATTGTAATGTATTCCAAGGATCGGTCGAAGGAAAAGATACTTTCTCGATGATCCGTCCTTGGGGCAATCAACCCATCCACTTTATGTTCGGATATGTAAATGTGACCAAGGCCCAAGGTAAGACTTATGTGTTTGGAGCACCTACAAAAACGATTGGCATTACTCTATGTGTAAAGAGCTCGGCTTTCTTTGGTGCTGAACATTGCAGTAACATTGCAGTTACCGGTAACATTTGGCCGAAACTTGTATCTAACGAACCAATGATTTTCCACGCCAACAAGATTCATCTTATGCGATCTATGTGGTATGGAGATACCAAATGTAATGGTCGACCTGAGAATAAACCCATGCAGAAATGCAGTAGTGATGGTAGTTTCCCCAAAAAGGAAAAGTGTGCTTGTGACGATGGATGTGGATCTATCCGCATCCAAGTATATGATGATGATAGTGATGACGATCAAGAATGTACGGTTCCTGATGCCGACACTGGTGATCGTCGATTCCAATGGGTTCATAATCAAATTATTCCATCACTTGCCCAAAACTTTGTTTTTAAGAAGATGGAAAAGAATGGTTTCGTCCGTCTCGATATGGTTAGCAATCATATTTTCGCACCAAACAATCACAAGAAAGAATTGTTTTTATTCGAACAAGATGGTCTAGGTGGTGAAATTGAAATACATTCCCATAGTAATACTTACCGTAATGACAATCCAGATGTTGATCCTAACTGGTTGTTGACCAATCTCGATAACACCGCTATTCCTCAAAACTCCACAACTATTGAAGGTCTAGACGTTGCTATGAAGGTGGGTGGAGGTGTTATTTCAGCACAACCTCTGAGTACAATTCTGATCTAAGTGACTATATAATATAGATGATTAAATCATCTATATTTTTCCCATTCTTTATTTCCCTATGTCTTGATAGAGACTTAAGGCCAGTATTATTATCTACTAGCCAGTTTTCGATTACCCCCGTCACAACTCCGATTAAATCCCTTTCACAAATCCTTAATATGTCTCATATAAGATTGAGACGAGATCATACCATTCCTTCGATATGAAAACCTCTCTGATTCGGACTGTATATGGTTGACCAAAAATGTCTCTTGTAACCACTCTCGTAACAATATCTCTTTTTATCTAACTCATATTTTTCGTCCGATGGAACATCATCATATACAACATGCATCCCATAATATTCAACAAAATTTTTTTAAACGAAATCACTGATAATTTTGCCATATACCTATTTGGCAACAATATTACCGTATTTAAATTCTTTAATAGACATGATACTTACCGGTTTTTAGACAGATTTTATATCACGATGATAGGCAGTTGATCATCCTTAAATTTACTAATAATTGGAATACTGTTATTGATCATATTGACTATTTTCGTGTCTCAGGTGTAGTCAACATCACCCTCAGAATGGTGTTTTGAAGTATCCAGAAATGTGTCCATCAACATTTTCTACACCATCTTTTTATCCCCAAGGTATTGATCAATAATAGTAATCATATTTTCAAATAAAGCGTATATATACCAATATGTTTATTTATGTTTTCTAAAAACATAAATATCAAACAATGTCCCAGTACATTCGATCCGGACATTTTGTTCAAATTACTCCCATCTCAGGTTTGACTCAGCCCGACATTTATTCAATTGTTTCTATTTCCCCTCACCCTTCTCTTATTACTATTACCCTTCAAAATGTTAATGATTCATCCGAT
>Ga0114920_10000997_pt1 | contig 12804 bp, 15 predicted proteins | sample ChitaG_FD_88683 | JGI IMG/M metagenome (GOLD analysis project Ga0114920, IMG submission 88683) | Deep subsurface microbial communities from South Pacific Ocean to uncover new lineages of life (NeLLi) - Chile_00310 metaG | ecosystem: Environmental > Aquatic > Marine > Oceanic > Sediment ... | reverse complement strand
GTCAATTATAGTGTAGTATGTTTATCCAGCGACGTCAGGAAGCAAAAATCGGCCAAAATCATGAGAAATTTGTTATGAACGCAAAAAGGAAATTCCTTCTATGAAAACGGTTATCATGAATGATTATGAGGGCGCATAAGTTATTACTCCTTCGTTTTATAAACCCTAATATCAGGGAAGTTAAAGATTTTACGAAAAAAGTGGGATTTTTTCCATTAAAAATGAACACACAGAAGGGCAAAGAAATTATGAAACGGGTATTGTTTCCCTCTTAAAACTGCTTTTAATACTCAGCAAGTCTCTTTGTCTAACCAAAAATTTCAATCATAAAAATTTTTTTTTATTCTTCTTTTTTATAAATTTTCTGTTCTCCTGATTTTTGACATCAAATTAAGTCTATGCAATAATTTTTTGCTTGGGAAAAGTGCTTGGATGATTATCACATTTGAGGAGGAGCTATCATGAAAAAAATATCGGTTCCATTTATTTTGCTGGTATTTTCTGCTTTACTCATCTGTCCCAGTTTGACTTCTGCGCAGGAAATCAAGGATATCCAGCTCTTGAAGCCCCAAATGGATGGTGGTCGATCATTAATGCAGGTGTTGAAAGATAGAAAGTCTTCGCGCGCCTTCAATACCAAGAAGTTGCCCCTGCAGGTTCTTTCAAATTTGCTTTGGGCGGCATTTGGAATCAATCGCCCGGATTCGGGAAAGCGTACGGCACCATCAGCGGTGAATTGGCAAAATATCGATATCTACGTCTCCACTGCTGACGGCCTTTACCTTTATGATGCGAAGGCAAACATATTGAAACTGGTTCTGGCAGAGGATATCCGGGCTATGACCGGCACCCAAACGTTTGTCAAGGATGTACCTGCAAACCTTATTTATGTGGCGGATTTTTCGAAAATAACCAGGGGAACAGATGAAGTTAAGAATTTCTACTCATCTGCACATACGGGCTTCATAAGTCAGAATGTTTATCTATACTGTGCTTCCGAAGGATTGGCGACTGTTGTCCGTGGGCTTATCGACAGGGCGGCCATGGCGAAGGTGATGAAGCTGAGATCTGATCAGAAGGTCATCTTTGCACAATCTGTAGGATATCCGAAAGATTAATTATAGGGGAGAGAAGGCTATAAGGATCGGACGGTTACCTTTGAACAAATTCTGATAGACTCTACGTTTAAATCCTTTCTTTTTATTTGTACCTAAAAGCGGAGCCAAACTTTCCAGTACTCTATTTTGAGATGTTAATCATAAATTGTTACTTTTATTATCATCTGATAGAATATATACATGGGAAAAGCCGTAAGGAAAGTATCTTTCGAAGAAGCCGAGCTTTCCGATATTGAGTACTGGAAATCAAAGACTCCTGAGGAAAAGCTCGATACTCTACAATACTTAAGAGAACTCTATTACACATTAAAAAATGAGAGTCGAAAAGGATTTCAAAGAGTTTATCGCATTATTAAACAAGAATAATGTCCGGTATCTGATTATCGGTGGATTTGCCTACAGCTATTATGCTGAACCTCGTTTCACAATAGAATTACAACGGAGGGCTATACAAAGGGTTCCGTCCCGCGTTAATGCTTCCCTTCCTTAATTTTATTTCTGCTATATTCCAGAGAGATAAAGGAGCAGTTGAAGACTTTTGGCCTCCCGTTGCCATCGCATCGGACCTCTCCTCTCAAATAGCAGGCAGGAGGAGAACCAAAACTCAAACATTTCCTCTCTCCCACTCCCTCCAGAAGACCCGTCTCATCCTCGAAAAGAAAGAAATATTTCTGCCCGCCTCGGACCGCCTTTTGGCGGGCATCCACAACTCTGACTACAAGTTCCACTTCCTGTCCTACATAGCGCTTCAAATCTTTTATTCTAAGAGCCGGTCTTTTCCCTGCAAAAAGAGAAAGGGAATCTCCTTCTGGGTCGAAGCCGAGAACCTCGACAAGCATCTTCTCCTTTTGTTTTGGCTCCAAATCCAAGACTTCATCCATATCCTCAAGGCCTCTGAAATAGCGGAGAATCTGCCGCGACCTTCGGGGTTCGAGGGAATCGAAAACCCCTGCTTTTATGAGGGAGAAGAGCTCTGTTTTTGTCAAGGGTACGCGGGAGAGAAAATCTCCCACAGAGAGATATTCCCCGTTTTTTCTCTCTTCAATGATTTTCTGTATGGTCTTTAAAGCCAACCCTTTAATAGAAGTCAAGCCCACCCGAATATTCCTTCCTTCCACCTCAAAATGGTAGTGGCTCCGGTTGACATCTGGACCTAAGATTTTCACTCCTCTCCTTTTCGCCTCTTCGATGTATTCCCCTAAGCTGTAGTACCCCCCTCCGGCGTTGAGTACGGCCGTAAGGTAAACCACCGGGTAATGCACCTTCAGATAGACAGCCTGGTAAGCCATGTGAGCATAGGAAGCACTATGAGCCTTGTTGAAGGAATAAGAGGAAAAATCCTCCATGACCTTCCACAACCTTTTTATCTCGCCTGAGGTGTATCCCCTCTCTTCGGCTTCCCTGAGAAATCTCTGTTTAAGCGGGAAGTCTTCCTTCTTCTTTTTAAGACCCTTCCGAAGGAGGTCTCCATCCTCGGGAGGCATTCCCGCCACCCGCTCGGCAATCTGCATCACCTGCTCCTCATACAGGAGAAGCCCTCCTGTCTCAGGAAGGATTCTTGCCATCAAAGGATCACGGAAGGAACGCTTCCCCTCCCGGCTTCGAAGAAACGCTTCTTTCATCCCGCTCTCGGTAGGACCGGGACGGATAAGAGCTAAAGCTTTAGTCAGTTCATAAATATTCTCTGGTTTCATCCGGCGCAGAAGATTCATCATCGCCGGGCTCTCCACCTGAAAGCAGCCAATGGTCTGAGCCCTTTTCAACAGGCTGTAGGCTTTCTCATCTCGATGAGGAATATTCCTGATTCGGAGCCTCTCTTTGGTCGCAGAGATAGCTGCCAGCCCTCTTACTGAAAGCAGGTCGAGTTTCACAAGCTTCAAATCTTCCACTGCATCCCGGTCGTAATGGGCCATGGTATAACCTTTTGCCGACTCCCCCAGGGGAAGATATCGGCTTACAGGGGAAGGCGTGAGGATCACCCCTCCCACATGGAGAGAATTCTCGCAGTAGACAGAAGTCAAATCAGAAGCTGCCCTCCATATTTCCATGTAGCCAGGGAGAGGTTTGTCTTTTTTTAGGAACGAAGACTCAGCGAAAAAGGGAATTCTTTTGCTCAGAGACCTTGCTTCTTCGGGAGGGAGCCCGAAGGCCCGGGCTGTTTCATACAGGGCGGAGCGGGCGCGAAAGTTTTTCAGACTGCAGACAAAGGCCACTCCTGTCCGACCTCGACTGTATTTCCTTAAGACATAGGAGAGAATTTCATCTCTTCTCCTCGAGTCAAAATCGAGGTCAAAATCCGGAGGGTCATCCCGTCCTTTGTTCAGGAATCTCTCGAAGTAAAGGTCAAACTCGATGGGATTTATGTGGGAGATTCCCAGAAGATAGGTGAGAAAAGAAGAGGCTCCCGAACCTTTGAGGTTATGGAGGATATTGTTGCGGCGAGCGAACTCGACCACATCACGGACGATCAGGAAATAGGGCGCAAAGCCAGAACTTTCGACCACCCCGAGCTCTCTTTTGGCCCGCTGTCTCTCACTCCAGTTCAGGTTTCTCTCGCTTCTAAGCTTCCTCATCACTACATCTCTCAAAGTCGTAGGAAAAAGGTCCTCGGGAAGAAGGGGAACGATGTCTTCAAAAGAAAAGGAGCATTTTTTGGCTACTTCAAAGGTTCGTTTGAAAACCTCCTTCACCTCGGAGCCAAATTTCTTAAGGGCCAGAGCTTCTTGGTCTGGCCCGAAAAGCATCACTTTCCTCTTGAGTCTCTCCCTTTCCGGGGGAAAAGGAATTTTCTTCTGGATGGAATGGAGAAGAATGAGCCTTTCAGGATTCTTTATAAACTTCAAAGCATTGGTCCAAACCATAGGAATATCATGCTTGTTCGCTTCTACGAGCACCTTTCTGAAGTTAAAAAAATCTGCGCCGAGGTAAAAGTCTTGTTTTGGGATGAATTCTAGAGCTTGGAGAGGTTCTTCCTCCCCGGGCTGGGGGATAAGGATAACTACCAATCCTCTTGTTTTTTTTATCTCTCTTTGGTTAAAAATTTCCATCAAATGCCAGTAACCTTCTCTGTTTTTGACAAGAAACAAAAATCTTTTTCCTTGAATCTCTATCTCACAGCCAAAGAGGGAAGCAAACCTTCGCTGCGCAGCTGCCCTCTTCCATCTGCCCCAGCCGTAGAGGTTTTCTATGTCCGTAAGTGCTGCGGAAGGAAGTTTTCTCTCGAAAACCCATGAGGCCAGCTCTTCGAGAGTGGCTGCCCCTTTTCCTTTGCTGTAGACAGAGTGAACTCTAAGAGGAATAAACATTTTTTTATTTTGTCAATGAGGCTGTCTTCAGGATAAAACCTCGCTTCTTCTCAAAACCATAAAGGCTCTCCAGCATTTTCTCCCGTACTGTAAGAAGGGAACCAAATCCGTATTTCTCCCTCACCTGATCCACAGCAAAACCCAGCCTCTCCTGCCGTTCTGAGTAACGCTCAAAAAGGGAAAGAGGCCTGCTTCGAACAAGGCCGGAGGCTTTCACCCCGACCAGGCGGAGCGACAACCGGGAGGAAGAGAAGAGCTGGAGGAAAAGGTCTTGAGCAATCCTGTAAATCTTCTCCATCTCCTGAAGAGGAGTGAGGAGAAGGCGCCTTCGGGCTTCAGTCTTAAAGTCAGAATATCTAACTTTGACCTCGATGATGTGGGCAAAAAGACCTCCCTGCCGTAAAGGAAGGGTCAATCTATCACAAAGATAAGCCAGGTGAGCCAGAAGCAAACGCTTGTCCCAGAGGTCTTCCAGAAAAGTGGTCTCCCGGGACACAGATTTAGGCACAGAGACGGAAGTCACAGGACGACTATCGATCCCTCTCGACTGGAGGTAAAGCTCATCGCCGTTGAGACCGAAAAGAGAGTGGAGGGTTGCCCGCGGCAGAGTCCATAAATCACCGATTTTATGAATATTGAGCATCCGGAGGATGACCTGGGCCTTAGGCCCTATTCCGGGGAGGGACTCTATACCCAGATTCCTCAAGAATTCTTCTTCTCTGTCTGGTTCGATCTCAAAAAACCCTCCTGGTTTAGCCTTGGTGGTGGCCAGCTTGGCCAGGAGTTTACTGGGTCCTGCACCCACCGAAACTGTAAGTCCCAGCTTCCTCTCCACCTCCTGTTTGATCTCTCGAACGGTGCAGGAGAAAGAGGAATAAAGAGGACGGCAGCGGGTGAGCTCCAGGTAGGCCTCATCCAGAGAAGCCTCTTCCACGTCCGGAGTATAGCGAGAAAGAAGATGGAAAAACTTCTCGGAGAAGGTTTTGTAAATCTGGTAGTTTCCCCTTATAAATATTCCGTTTGGACAAAGCTGATAAGCCTTCCGCAGAGGCATACCGGAGTGGACACCGTATTTTCGTGCCTCGTAAGAAGCAGTGGAGGCTACTCCCCTCTCATGGGGAAGCCCCCCGACGATAAGCGGCTTGCTCTTGAGAGAAGGGTCGAGCAACACCTCGACAGCCGCAAAAAAGGCATCGATGTCAATATGAACGATAAATCTCCTCTTCATCTTGTCTTCTTTTTTCCTCCTGGTCTTTTTCGAGTTGACGGCAGCTAATAGATAAGAATTGTTACATTGTTAAATGTTACATTGCTGCATTGTTACATTGCTCCACTTGTGCACTGCTGCATTGTTTTGCGATTTTCTATTCTCTCTTCATATCAGAGCTCACTCAAGGATTGGATCCTACCAGCGGTCCGTTCGGGGACCGGACCCTACATTCTCAGTACTTCCGCAAAACCCCGATGACCCGTCCTAAAATCCTCAGACCCTTGACTTTGACAGCTTCAAACTCCGGGTTTTCAGGCACAAGGAAGACATCTCCATTTTCTACTCGGAGCCTTTTCAAAGTGACTGAGCCATCATCCAGAAGAGCAACCACCATTTCCCCTGAATTTGCTGCATTTGTCCTCTCCACGAGCACCCGGTCTCCATCATCGATATAGGCATCCACCATACTCTTTCCCTCAACAGAAATACAGAAGATGTTGCCCTTCTTTCGGCCCACCATCCAATCTGGAACTTCCACTGCCTCTCCCGAAACATCAAAGACCTCTTTCGGCTGCCCAGCCGGAACAAGCCCCACCAAAGGCACTCTTATTTGCTTCTCCAAACGAGCGGAAGTTCTGAGCTTTACTTCTCCTTTCACTCTCTCCAAATAGCCTTTTTTCTCCAGACTCAGGATATGCTTGAAAACGGCTGAAGGGGAGGGAATGTTCAAGAGTTTCCCCAACTGGCGGATCGTAGGAGAATAACCGTGTTCGAGAATGAAGTTTTCGATTGTCTTCAGGACCTTTTTCTGTCTTCCCGTAAGTTTCTTTCGAATTATGTTTACCATTTTGTTCACCATTTATATTAATATATCCCTCTCTGCCGTTTGTCAAGAAAAAAATTAAAAAAAGTTAGATAAGAATCAAAAAAGTGTAGGGTCCGTTCCCCGAACGGACTTAATATGAAGTTTTCTAGCCTTTCTCGCTCAATATTAAATCTTCCATCCTCCAGCGACAATCAAATTCGTTCCAGTGATAAAACCCGCTTTTTCTGAAACCAAAAACAAGATAGCCTCTGAGATATCCTTAAACTTTCCCAGCCTTCCTATGGGGACACTTTTCGAAGAAGGAAGAATCCCTCCTTCAATAAGCCCTGGAGATACCATGTTGACTGTTATTCCTAAAAAAGCCACAGAGGCAGCCACAGTCCGAGTCAAAATCAGTAGTCCTGTCTTGGAAACCGCATAGGGCATGATTGTGGGAAAGGCCACAAGCTGTTCGGCACGGCTGTAGCCGATATTTATGATCCTTCCCCACTTTCTTTTCCTCATCCCAGGAAGAGCCGCTTTAAGGCAAAAGAATGCACTTTCTAAATTACTGCGTAAAATGTATTCCCAATCTTTTGAAGTCACCCTCTCCCAGGGCTTAACCAGAAGCGGGCCAAAGTTATTGACTAGAATATCTATCTTTCCGAATTTTTCTTGTACTTTTTTTATTAAGCCCGATGCCTCTCTCTCCTTTGTCAAATCTGCCTGAAAGGAAGCACTCAACTTCCCTCGCTGTTTTATCGCTTTGATAACTTGAATGGCTTCCTCTCTATTGCTTTTATAATGAACAGCAACTCCAGAAACAATATCAGCCAATCTCAAGGCAATATCCCGGCCAATCCCCCGGCTGCTTCCTGTGACTAAAGCTATCTTATCCTGCATTAATTCCCTTTTTTTGGACAGCATTTGTCTCTCTCTCCAATGTTCTTGCTATTCTAATCTAGCTTCTCTACCCTCTCTCGCTATCCCAAATAATTATATGACATGCTTGTCTTGAACAAAAGTCTTATCTCATTATGCACTCCCTTGGTTCTCTTCTTCCCTACTATAATGCCTTGGCAAAAGGAATAAGCCCTTTGGCACTCGGACTTGCCAAAAAGGGAACTGATGCTTACATCCAGTGTCTTGATCCTCAAAAATACACTGGCGGCGGCACGGTCACATTTAAGATAAGCAGAAAAAGCTTGTAATTAAGAAATTCATTTGCTTTTAATATCTCTCCTGACTCGACCACTTCTTTACTCGCCTTCAAAGGCTTTCGGAAATCCATAACCTGGTCACCTGCCATCATCTCAACCCCAAGCACAGCCTGATCATAACTAATGCCTTCCATCACGGAAAATGAAATACTTACTTGCGAGATTGAATATTTCAATCAAAAAGCTCTCTCTTTATCCAGAGATAAACCAATGTAAAAAAAGCAAAAAACAAACTCGGGCCTATAATATTGATCTTGCTTAGTTTTGTGATGCTTAAAACCAAGAGCGAATCAAAAATCCACATTCCCATGGCTACCATTGCAGTCGCAAAACCATATTTTCGAAGCTTTAAAAGACCGTAGGCTCCTACATACAAAAAAATAGATAAGATAATATCAGGGACAGCAAAGGCATTGTAAACTTTTGGTTCTACAGGCATAGTAGTTGGAAAGGCTTTTCCTGCGATCCTTGCCAGCCAAAAGATGTCTGTGGCCAAAGCGACAAAAAACATAACGACTGAGATGATGATGATTCCCAACGGAATTCTTTTTTTCTTATCCATCTCTTCTTCTTGAATTTTATCTTAATTGAAGTCCAATTGTCTATGGGGCCAGACAGGAAAAGAAACCTGTCCCCCCTTTTTTTCTGAAGCTTATCAAGGCCTGACCTCGCTGCACTAAAATCATCATTACCCCAATTCTCGTCATAAAGCCAATTTTAAGTTGACATCTTTATGAGAGCTATATATAAGTAAATCCTCCCCATCTTCAATCGAGATAAAATTTGTAAGCTTTGGAGGTAATTAAATGGCCAAAGAAATGAAAAAAATCATGGTCACAGGTTCTGTCGGCCAGATCGGATCAGAGTTGACCATGGCTCTTAGAAAGAAATGCGGTTACGATAATGTCTTAGCTACAGGTCACAAAACAAAACCCAAGCCTGAGCTTCACGACTCAGGACCATTTGAATTTATCAATGTCACCAAAAGGGAGACTATCGAAGAAGTTGTAAAAAAATACGATATCGACACTATTTATCACCTCTCTGCAATCCTCTCTGCAGTAGGAGAAAAAAATCCTAAGCTCGCCTGGGATGTCAACATGAACGGAACTTACAACATCCTGGAAGTGGCTCTTGAACATGAAATGACCAGAGTCTTTGTGCCCAGTTCTATTGCTGTCTTCGGCCCTGAAACTCCTCTTGACAACACGCCTCAGGAAACAATCTTGCGGCCAACTACAATGTATGGAGTCACTAAAGTTGCGGGAGAACTTCTCTGTGATTACTATGTTAAGCGTTTTGGGGTAGATGTGCGCGGCTGTCGTTATCCAGGTATCATTAGCTATGAAACATTGCCAGGCGGAGGCACAACAGATTATGCCGTGGCTATCTATTTTGAAGCGGTAAAGAACAAAAAATACACCTGCTTTGTCCGAGAAGATACGATGCTTCCCATGATGTACATGCCAGATTGTCTCAAAGCGGCCATAGATTTAATGGAAGTTGACTTTTCCCGGCTCAAGCACTATTCAGACTTTAATTTGACTGGCATGAGTTTTACAGCCGGTGAATTGGCAGCCGAAATCAAAAAACATATTCCTGAATTCACCTGTGAGTACGAGCCAGACTTTAGACAGGAAATCGCCGACTCATGGCCTAATTCGCTTGACGACTCTTGCGCCAGGGAAGAATGGGGTTGGGAACCAAGCTATGACTTAGCTGCAATGACCAAAGATATGCTTGAAGTTTTGACCAAGCGCTACAAAGAGGGAGAGCTTAATTATTAGTCTCGTCTTTATTATCAGGCAGTTATCTTAAAATATTATTTTATTCCTTCCCAGGTCTTCCTTTTTTACTCCATAGATCCGTTTTGCCATCTTAGTTTTTGTTGTTTTCCCCCCTTATGTCTTATGCTTCACATTTCACGTTTTACATAGAACACTTCTCATAAAGGCAGGCAGAGCAAACGCTGCCTGGTGAATTTCAAGGTTAAAGTATTTGAGTCCGGAAGGGGGATTTCTCTTAATTGCAAAAGGTCCGACCTTATCTGATAGGAAAGCAAAGCACCAGCTCCCTCCTGGATAAGTCGGGACAGGAGCTAAATAAAAAAAGACAAGCTTAAACAGTTTCTTGAGGAAAATATTTTTTTTTGTTATAGAGTCAAGATGATAAAGAGGAGATCCGAGCTGAGTCACCACAACTCCTTCAGGATTAAGGCAGTTCTTTAGATCCTCGAAAAAATCTTTTTCGTGAAGAGGAAGAGAAGGACCCACAGGATCAGAGGAGTCGACGATGACAACATCAAATTTCCTATCTGTCTCCTGCAGAAATTCTCGTCCATCAGCAATCAGAAGTTTCGACCTTTTATCCTTCAGAGAAGGCAGAAGCCATGGGAAATATTTTTTTGAAACCTCAACCACTAGAGGATCAATTTCAACAAGATAAACCTGTTCAATCGGGTAGCGGAGAATTTCCTTGAGGCCTCCCCCGTCCCCTCCGCCGATGATGAGAATATTTTGAGGTAAAGGATGAGCCATAAATGCAGGATGAACGAGCATTTCGTGATAAAAAAATTCGTCCCTTTCTGTAGTTTGAACCAAACCATCTAAAATTAATATCCTCCCAAAATACTCATTTTCGAAAACCTCTATTTTCTGATAGGGTGAGTTTTTTGTACAAAGAAGTTTTTTTCTCTTAAAAAAAATGCCGCAGGAGGTGGCATGGTATTCTTTTATTTCAGGAAATTCTTTTGTCGATGCCTTCTCTTTGATGCTCATAATTTCCAGATATAATGTTCCTTATCTGTCAAAACTTTCCCTTTCTTCAAATTGTTCACCAAATAGAGAGGCAGGGCAAAAAAGCTTTTATGAAGAGGAGGATGATAGAACTTAAGCTTTTTGACTTTCCGTTTATGTGCTCTCTGAGTGATATCCTCATCATCCAACCGAAGGGGGTCCTCTTTTTTGGAAGCTAAGATAAAACCCCAAGGTAATCCAAAGGAGAAGATGAAGCTCCAGTAAGGCCGAACCAAAGGAAAAACCTTTTCCAAAGTCTTTGCGCAAGAAATATAAAAATCATGATAAAAGGGATCAGTGCTTCCTGCCTGAAGAACAAACAGACCATCTTCCTTCAAAGCTTGAAAAATCTTATCAAAAAATTCCTTGGTAAAAAGGTAGACAGAAGGTCCTTCCTTAATCGGTTCAGTCAAATCTGAAATAATCACATCAAATTTCTTTCCAGTTTCCTTTACAAAGAGGCGGGCGTCCTCAAATACTAAACTTGTTCTTTGATCTGAAAAAGCCCCATCCGACCACTCAGGCAAATATTTCTGGCAGAGTTTGACCAGTTCTTCATCAATATCTACCATAGTGACTTTGAGAACCAGATCATGCCTGAGGACTTCCCTTAAAGTCGCCCCTTCTCCTCCTCCAATAACAAGCACTTCTTTAGGGGAAGGATGAGTGAAAAGGGCGGGATGGACCAGAGATTCATGATAGATATATTCGTCGATTTGGGCGGATTGAATCTTTTTATCCAAAAAAAGAACTTTGCCTAATAATTGATTGTGAAAAATTTGGATAAATTGATATTTAGTTCTTCCTTGATAATAGAGCTTATCAACCTTTATCCCTTTGACCAAATTTCCTGTAAACAGCTCGAAAAAATAAAGCCCTTCTTCTTTCATGGCAGAAATTATAGCAAGTGAATAGTAAAGAGTAAACTGGGATAAGTAAACTGAGAAAAAATATAGACCTTGTGGAACAATTTTGATATAGTTTAGTTCCTTAAAGGAGGTTTAAATGTATGGCAAAATAAAGGAAAATTTAACAAAAGAAATTCAGTCTATTCATGATGCCGGCCTTTATAAAGGTGAAAGAATCATCATGACCCCACAGGGAGCAGAGATCGAGGTTAAGGGCGGAAGAGAAGTTTTGAATTTCTGCGCAAATAATTATTTAGGTCTATCCAGCCACCCTAAAGTTATAGAAGCAGCCCATAAGACTCTTGATGAGTGGGGATATGGCATGAGTTCGGTTCGCTTCATCTGTGGAACTCAAGACATTCATAAGATTCTGGAGCAGAAAATTTCCAAATTTCTCCAAACTGATGATACGATCCTTTTTGCAGCCTGCTTTGATGCCAATGGTGGAGTGTTTGAACCCCTTATTGGAGCGGAAGATGCTATCATTACAGATCAACTTAACCATGCATCAGTTATCGATGGCATTCGCCTCTGCAAAGCCCAACGATACATATTTAAGCACGCTGATATGGAGGATTTAGAGGAAAAATTAAAAGAAGCTCAAAGTGCACGCTACCGACTGGTCGCCACTGATGGCGTATTTTCGATGGATGGTGACATTGCAAAGCTGGATGAAATCTGTGATTTGGCTGACAAATATGATGCCCTAGTCATGATTGATGATGCCCATGCGACTGGATTTCTCGGCAAAACAGGAAGAGGCTCTCCAGAATACAGAGGTGTAATGGGTAGAATAGACATCATCACCGGGACCCTTGGTAAAGCTCTGGGAGGAGCATCCGGCGGATTTATCACAGGCAGAAAAGAAGTTATCGAGCTCTACAGACAGCGCTCAAGACCATATCTCTTTAGTAATACCTTGGCCCCTGCAGTTGTCGGTGCATCCATTGCTGTCTTTGACCTCCTTTCTGAAACCACTGAACTGAGGGATAAACTGGAATGGAATACAAAATACTTCAGAGGGAAAATTACAGAAGCTGGTTTTGACATAGCCTCAGGAGTTCATCCTATAGTTCCTATTATGCTTGGAAAATTTGAAAATGATGCCAAGCTCTCCCAAGATATGGCACGAGACCTCCTTGAGGATGGAATCTATGTTATCGGATTCTATTACCCCGTTGTTCCTCGCGGCCAGGCAAGAATAAGAGTTCAGCTTTCTGCGGCTCATGAAAAGGAACACCTGGATAAAGCTATAGAAGCTTTTACTAAAGTTGGAAAGAAATATAACGTCATATAATTAAAGCTATATTAGCCTGAATTATTCATAAAAACTGCCGATATCTTTATTTATTTTCAATGATATCTTCTTTTAGCATGATTTTTCACGAGATCAAAGGAGTCGCTTTTTTTGTTAGATTCTATTTTAATCATAATCGGCATTTT